>Ga0316206_1000934_pt1 | contig 31068 bp, 25 predicted proteins | sample 6monthpyrite_MG_FD_204942 | JGI IMG/M metagenome (GOLD analysis project Ga0316206, IMG submission 204942) | Microbial mat bacterial communities from mineral coupon in-situ incubated in ocean water Damariscotta River, Maine, United States -... | ecosystem: Environmental > Aquatic > Marine >... | reverse complement strand
TAGAGATATATTGAGGTATAAAGATGGAGAGTATTAGAGTTGTCATTATTAAAATTGCCAAAATGGCAATTTGAATAGTCAGACCTGTTGAAAGTAATTTAATTTCTTTTTTGTATTGTCGATTTATTCTGTACCTTGATAAATATCTGCTGATAGAAGCGCCTATGCTAATATCAGCGAGTGTCAGGTAGTTTATGATTGCCCAGCAGAAATCCCATACACCTAGAACGGCTTGTCCCAGATGCACATCAATGAAATGAGGTAAAAGGAAGCCGGTAATGATAAGGATAAAGTAACTCAGCCAACTCGTAACAGAGTTTGAGAGTAGTCTACTTAAGCCTGTTAGATCCTCTTTTTGAGGCATTATTACCTCAAGGACTGGTTATGGTGGAGAAGAGGTAGTGTGTTTGTTTTTATATTTAGCATTTAAGTTCTATACATTTATGAAGGCCAGCGATAATTATGAACATTAGATGATGCTAATACATGCAAGCAATTAGTCAGGATCTAAATTTTGAATAGCAATCATATAACTATATGATTATAATATAATAATTAATAAGTCACAAATGATTGTCTAATAATATGTCTGTATCAAAACTGCTGCTAAAAGGCGCAACTGTAAGAACGTTTGCAATGGTGGCCAATATTCTTATTGGTTTCATCATGCTGCCATTTCTGGTGCATGCATTTGGAGATGAACAATACGGCCTTTGGACTCTGGTGAGCCTGATCGTAAGTTTTTACGGCCTAATGGATCTCGGCTTATCAAGCGCCTCTCAACGATATATAACAAGAGCGCTTGAAGATAAAGAAGGTGACGCAGTGAATGTGGCTACTTCTACATCATTTTATCTATTCGCACTACTTGGTTTCATAGCACTGATAGTAACAGTAGTGATTATATCGCTTGGCCCGGTATTTTTTGAAAAGCAATTAGTAATAGACGTCTTTCAAGTCAGTATAGGGCTAATGGGTTTTAAGTTTGCTATTGCTTTTCCTGTATTCGCCTACCATGGATTAATTTATGCGAATCATCGATTTGACATTATCAGTTATATTGAATTATTCACACTGATATTGAGGACAGTTTTAGTTTTTTCCATTATATCCCAGGGCTATGGGGTGATAGTTCTTGCGTTGATAACTTTATGTACCGATCTTCTAGGGTATATATTAGCAATTATTTATGCAAGAAAGATATACAGTGATTTCAAGATATCTAGAAAATTTGTCAGTATAAAAAAATTAAAGCAATATTTTAATTATGGTAAGTATGTATTTATAACCTCAGTAGCTGACCGAATAAGACTGTCATTTGATACCATTGTCATTAGTACATTTTTGACACTTTCATTAGTTACACATTACGCGGTAGCCGGGGCGTTACTAAAGTATTTTGGTTTGTTAATGAATAGCGTATTTGGTGTATTCGGTCCAACATTTACAAAATATCATAAAAATAATGATTGGGATGCAATAAGGGAAAAATTCATAGTTATTACTGAATTGACAGCACTTATTTCATTTATGATTGGCGGCCTACTTCTGGTATTAGGCAAATCTTTTATAATTGTCTGGATGGGGCATGACTACTTGGATGCATATGTTATTTTAATTGTATTGGCAATTGTAGGCATTGTTGGAAATTCGCAGAGACCAAGCGTTGCTGTTTTATATGCGGTAGCAAAACATAAATATTATGCAAATATAACTGTAATAGAGGCTATTGCTAATTTAAGTATAAGTATCTTGTTAGTAAGAGAAATAGGGTTGCTAGGTGTAGCATTAGGCACTTTAATTCCGCTGCTTGTAACTAAGCTATATTTTCAGCCATCGTATACATGTAAATTAATGGGGCTTTCATTTGCTTCATACTCACTTATTTTGGTCAAGATGCTCGTGTTTATGCTGGGACTATTTATGCCTGCGTATTTTTTAATAGCTACAATGGGTGAATTAAAACTCTACGAAATATTAATAGCGGGAATTATTATGACATCGCTTTACATGTTGTTAGGTGTTAGGTTAATGTTATCGGAGAATACTAAAAAATATATTCATGATGCACTGCCAAGGTCCATTGCAGGCATATATGGAAAAGTATTTATTAAATATAACAATGTGTAACGATTACAGCAATTGATTTAATGTAATGAATTTTACGAAATATATTATATATCTAAATAGTTAATATCTAAGTCGGGAAAATACTCTTTCATTAGAGCCCCGCAATGCATCTCAAATTGATCCTTTAAGTATTCAGGATCTATTTTTTTAAGTATATCCATCTTTTTTTTCGCTTTAAATGAGTGAGATTTATCGATAGAGATAGTACTTGATGGTATTTCTAGAAAATTAGACATAGCTATTTGGCTGTCATTGATTTCATTGGTTTTAATAATTAACAAATTTTCTTTAGGAATAGAGTCTATTACTTTCCTATTATGTCTGTTCCAAAATTCCAGGTAACCAGAAAGTGGCAAAAGAGAATGTTCCTCTAGAATTTTGTCATATTTGCTATATTCGTTTCCTGAATTGTAATACAAATCTCTTCCTACTGACCAGATTGAATCTTTTGGTTGAAATTTTCTTGATAATTGATGATTAAACCATGAGTCAACCCATGTATAGCAGTCTCTAAGTGTGAGTATGAATTTGGCTTTCGGGAATATCGTATGCAGTGTTGTACAGAAACTGCCATTGAAGTGGGAAGCTTCCATTTCACACCAAAGATAAATATCTCTCATTCGTAAAAAATGATCGAGGCCCATTTCAGAGAGAGTATTATTTTTACAGTCATGCAGCAGTTTTATTGACAGCATATCAAGTGGTTCATGCTTAGATCGATAGTTATCATTCAGCATACTGTTTATAGAATGAGTACCAGATTTAGGGCTGCCAACGCAGTAGGCATGAAATTTTCTTTTTTTAAGTATGCGCTTTAAAGGTGCTTTCCATTGTGATGACTTTATTTCACGAATTAAATTTTTACTTTGTTTTGTATATTCATCAAATTTCATCATAGAAGCTAATCTTTCGATTTATAATTATATTAATGGTTACATAAAAAATAATAGATGACTGGATTAAATATGAGAGGCATTACTCATGTTTAGGAAAATCAATGATCTGGTTGTGTTTTCCTGGGTTAATTATGTGCTGGTGGTTATATCTACTGCATCATCTTTGTATGTAAATATAGCAGAAATTAACAATAATGTAATCATGTCATACACGACGTCTGTCACAATTATACGATAACTTACAGTTGGTTAGCTATCATTTTTCACTCAGCAACTGCTTAAGGAAGTATCTTGCTCAGCTGGTGAATAAGACGTAATGATATACCATGTCCACTTGGATGGGTAATGATTGTGATAAAGCAATTTGCAGAATATTTCAGACTGTCGGCGGCATGCATGAGGCCCTTCATGCCGATGTAGATATTCGCAAACATTCTATTATCTTGTTGTTTTTGTTACAATAACTTAATATAATTGTTATACTATCGGGAATAAATTGTCCTGAATGTATAATTTACAGTAATATTACATGCTGGAATTTTAATACATACTAAACTGGTAGTGAAGCGGAAAAATGGCGAGAAAAAATATAACAATATCGCTGAATTTACATGGATTTGTGATACATGTTTAAGAAGAAAACAATTAATACGATGGCTTTATTTCTTCGGAGCATTGTTAGGCTTTTTAACAAAAATAAAAAGTCGAAAATATTAATTGATGCGCCCCATTATTTCCACTATCTACACGTAAAAAGTATCGTTGAGAGCTTATCTAAGCGTGATGATGTAGAGTTAGTTGTCATAAAGTGGCATGACTATATTGAGGCTCATGCGCCTGAAAATGCATGCATCGAGGATAGAGAATCTATAAAGAAGAATTTCTTCAATGTTTACGATATTTATCTGACTACTGAATATGGTGGTATTATTGAGTGGTTTAACAAGAAAACAAAAAAAATATTTTTACTTCATGGTGTTGGACCTAAGGCAACATATATTAAAGACAATTATATAAAGCGTTTTGATTATATATTTTGTCCCGGACAAACAATTTATAATCTACAAAAAGAAATAGTGGATGATAACGTAATAGTTAAATCTGGTTTGCCTGTGACAGATCGAATATTGTCGAATGATGCTAAACCAAAAGAGTCATATTCATTTCTTGATAGTAATAAACCAATGATCTTATATGCTCCATCGTGGAGTTCTAACCCAGAATTAATTACCTTAAATGTAGAATTTCTTCTTAACCTGAAAAAACAGGAAATATGTAATGTCCTTGTTAAGCCTCATCCTTTATTGCTCAACCCTGATAGGTGTGGCGGGTTTTCCTGGTTGAATGCGTTTAATGAAATAGAAGATGTGAATATTAAATTTGTCGTAGATTCTACCGAAGCAATTTATACTCATTTGAGTAATGCAGATATTATGATTGGTGATATAAGTTCTGTGTTATATGAATATATGATCTTGGATCGACCTGTGATTGTTTATGCTAAGGATAACTTGTTTTCCAGTTATGAGGCTGAAAAAGAGTATGCACTCTTGCTCGAGTCAGTATATAGATTGCATGAATCCAATGATCTTGTTAATGTTTTGGAAAAGGCATTAAAATCCGATAGCTTGAGTGATAAAAGGAAAAATATGTTAGGTCAAACATTTTATCAGTTTGGTAATTCAACAAACTATTCTGTGAATCAGATGCTTTCAATATGTGATGCCAGGTGAACTATGACTAGAGTTGTTACATTCGGGACATTTGACGTATTTCATATTGGCCATGTTAATATATTGGAAAGAGCTAGAGCCTTGGGCGAGGAATTATTTGTTGGTGTGTCCTCAGATGAATTGAATTTCAATAAAAAAAATAGATATCCCGTTTATTCTCAGGATCAACGCATAAAAATAGTTTCTTCTATGAGATTCGTTGATGACGTATTTGTCGAGGAGTCGCTTGAGAAAAAAAGAGAATATCTGGTAGAGTACAAAGCGGATGTGCTTGTGATGGGTGATGACTGGGCGGGAAAGTTTGACGAGTTTTTAGATATTTGCGATGTGAAATATCTCGAGCGAACGCCTTCAATTTCTACAACTGAGCTAATTGAAGTGGTAAAGTTAATTAAATAACATTAAACCTAATGGTATGTAGGTCGTTTGATGTGTTATTACTTCACTGTTTCTTTATAAGCCCTTTAACTTTATTGAAACCTATGCGGGACGACTTATGATCGCTGCAAAAGGGATCTTTAAGTATTGATGTTCTATATAAAGTATTAATGAGTATTCTTGCTAACCTCTTTGGTAAAACAGTACAAATCACGATCAAGTATTTTTTTAGTAATGGAACTTGAATACTATCAGTCGATTTCTTGATTAGCACCTTATCAATTTTTATCTCCCTCATTGCAAATCTAAGCATGTAATTATATGCCAGAGCAGATGCAAAGCTGACGAATTTATTTGACTCGACTGTGTTAACCTGTGTTGCATATTGAATGTTATCGATGACGACAGAAAAACTTTGAGTCCTGTCTTTGGTGCTTTTTATTAGGCTATCAGGTGTATCTAGGTAATATAAACTTAAAGCGCGACAGCAGAAACCTATGTCAGGATAACGCATAGCAATACGCCACCAGAGATCGCGGTCTTCAGAAATAATAAGTTGCTCATTGAAATGACCAATACTGTCAAAAAGATCCTTTTTTATGATCATGGTATTTGTATGAAAAAATATGCCATCCATACAGGCATCAGTGAAGTCCAGAATCTGTTTTTGACTATGAGTTAGGGATTGATTGATTTGTTTGTTTACATACTCGTTAGTGTTTGCTGCCAACATTTTGGTTAGGCCTGAGCACCACACAAGGTCTGGGTTATCTTTTAATATTGTGATTTGGCATTCCAGTTTTTCTGGTAACCATTCATCGTCTGCATCAAGAAATGCGACCCAGTCACCAGTAGCTTCGAAAATACCTCTATTTCTACTTGCAGATACACCGCTATTGCTTTGTTTAATGTAACGGATAGAATCGCCATATTTTATTAATTTTAATTCAGTATCATCTGTAGACCCATCATCAATAATAATTATTTCATGTGCCTTGTATGTTTGCTCGAGTACACTATCTATAGCTCTTACTACAAGGTTGGAGGCATTATAGGCAGGTATGATCACAGATATTCTAATCATGTTTAGGATAAACTCCGTTCAATACAAACTGAAATTTTAATCGTTTTTCAATGATGGTGAATGATTTTTAGTTTAACAGATATGATGCTGAGTTTCATTGAAATCACACGACTAATAATTATATTGGTTATTGATTTGATGGAAAATAGTTCTCAATTGAAACACCCTAAAAAAACAAACTAAACGAAATAGATTGAAGGAGTATATAAAGTTGCATTTGAATTATTATTTTGATGTTGTTACCCATTAGATTGAATAATAGGCTAGGATACAGTTAACTATTTTATAAATGAATCACGAAAATTACGTAATTCTCATATCATAACCGTTGTAGGATTCTGGTTAGTATTACCCATGAGGCTAACGGTTTGGTCTGTAGCCATTATAGGAAGACGCGGTTTATAAATTACGATTCCTTTATTTGTTTTCTCCAATTAGCCACAAAGCGCTTCACTCGCACTTTTAGCTGCTGCATACTATCCCATATTTTTTAGTAATTCATCTATAAAAACTGTCGATGGGTAGAAAATATGTCTTGTTCCAGGCCCTTCAATTAATTTTACAGTATTGATAAATCCTGAAATATAGTAGTCGCAGAATTTATTAAACAGATGTGGTGAAAACATTCCTTTGCCAGGTGAAATGTGTGGAGTAGCATTTATAGTATAAATGAGTTGGGGACCATTCAGTGAGAGATGTATTGTCAGAATCTATTATTGGGTTTAACACATCAAACTGGAAACTGTCTGCAACACCTTCATTTGAAACAATATCATTTACAACGCGACGTGCATCATCCTTACCCTATGGTAGGTAATCTTTTCGTCGACACCTCCAGCAGATAGTAATTTTTCTACGATCTCACCTGCACCACGTGAGCCGCCAATATTTAATGCACGTTGACCTACAACTCGTTGCTATGCACATTGTTTTTAAGGCTTAAATAATCAGGTTGCTCCTGTGGAGCAGGGCGTCGGAAGGCCTTTATTGTACCCGTCATCTCGGGCGCATCAACTTGCATATGAATCAGGCCATACCGCTGATCGTAATCAGTGACCTCAAAGTCCATCGTTGCAGTATTATTGTTGGATACTGTTGAAAGGTCTATTTCAGAGTATATCTAATGAAGGCCTAGGCAGACTGCGCCTACAAGACGGGTAGAGCTCATAATTACTGCAAGCTGTAATGGAGAGAAACGCTTAGTCAAGATAGGAAATAATTTGGTTGCAGATTCAATATTTAAAAATAGATTGAGAGACCCGGAGCTTGCCTTTATCTCTTCTGCTAACATGTTATGTGGCTGAAATTTTTCTGGATGACATGATTCAATACAGTCAAATTCTCGTTGTATTGACTTGTTTAGCTTAACTTTGATTTTAGTTACTATTGCCTCGCCGCATAATAATTTAATTTTAAGCAGATTATTATCTTCATTCTTTAGTATTAAGTGGACTTCTTCTCCTAGCTTAATGGGTTTAGGGAAAGCAGCCTTAATGGAATGTACCTCCATATTATCGGAGCTATTTTCCAGACAGCAGTCTAATGTCCATAACAGCGCATGAATGCCATGTACGATGGGTGTTCCGAAAATCATCCTGCGTGCAGCAACCGCATCAACATGAAATGGATTGGATTGTAGTCTCAGGAAAGTTTGGCAAAAACTGTTTGGTCATCAATTGTGAAGGTACGATTTTTCATATATAGCCTACCTAACATTAAAATTAGGGTGTTGGTCTTTTTTAAACAAGGTTGGTTGGATATTATTTTATACTATAAGTTTTATAAACATTATAGGAAAATAATAGTCACTAGCTTAATGCAGTGATTTTTTATAGTAAATAGATGCAAGAAAAGTTTAATTTATGTGCCAGCGTAAATTATTCAAGTCAGTTGTAAGTGACTAGTATTATATGGAGTTAAAATGACCTTAAATCAAGAAGTGCCTGGTGATAAAATAACCTGTAAGTATTTGTTTTATAGGTACAAATAAAGAATTTGCAACGCTGATTAAGCTATAAAATTGCATATCTCATTGTGAATGCTCAGGTAGGTATAAGTAAGCTTCATGTATTCTTGAGTCAGATTTTAAGCATGGGTTTCATATGGTGAAAACACCAAAGTTTTATGCATGTGACACTTAATAGATTGAAAATTGAAACTAGAGTAATATGTACTTTTAGCTAATTATTTATAGGTACAGCTATCTCGTATGATACATACTTACCAATGCTTGTTTGTAAGGAATAGGTTATTTAAATAAATTGTCACGCTAATGCATCTTTCTGAAGCGAATATTAGCTATAAAAAATTTTACTGCGAAATTTTTAATTTCGTAAGGTTTGGCGGTACTAATAATTATAAGTGGTAGGTTTTATATTATGACCAGAATAGCAATAGTTACACAATTCCCTATGGATCCTGAGCAGCCTAGAGGGGGCGTGGAAGGGGTAAGTGTAAATTTAGTAAAACATATTGCACAACATAATGATTTTGAAGTGATAGTCATTACGATTAATGAAGAGATAAGTTCTCAAACGCAGGAAACATGGTGCAATGCAACCATTCACAGGCTACCAAGATTAAGAAGCAATATGCTGTTCACGACATTGTTTGATGGACCAAAACAAATTAAATCTTGCCTTAATGAGATAAAACCAGACATAGTTCATGCGCATGATACATATGGAATTATGGTTAAAAATATTGAGACTCCCAAAGTATTTACTATCCACGGTTTTATTTATGGTGATACGTTAGTTTCTGAAAAGAAATTTCCCTATTTAAGGTCAAAAATATGGAAATTTGTTGAGCAAGGGGGCTGGGCCAAACAACCCAATATCATTTCTATTAGCCCTTACGTGAGAGAAAGGTTAAGTGGTATTACTGCGGCACAAATATATGATATTGATAATCCAATATCATCGAGATTTTTTGAAGTCATTCCACAAAGAGAAGAGGCGGTGGTATTTTCGAGTGCTGTTATTTCTCCTCGAAAAAATACATTAGGTGTGATCAAGTCTTTTAAACATGTCGCAGAGCGAATGCCAAATGCAAGATTACGTTTGGCAGGCTCTGTATCTCACGAAGAATATTACAACCAAGTTAAAGACTATGTTGAACAGAATGGTTTATCTAATCAGGTTGATTTCCTGGGTAAAATTAGTACAGAGGATGTTATATCGGAGCTTTCTCGTGCCAAGATTTATATTTTACTGTCATATGAAGAGAATTCACCTTTAGGCATAGAAGAGGCTATGGCCTCAGGTGTGCCGGTTATAACATCTAATAGATGTGGCATGCCCTATATGTTAAAACATGGAAAAAGTGGCTATCTGGTCGACTGTGACAACCATACACAGGTAGCGACTAGAATATTGTCAATTTTAGAGGATGAATCTTTATTTCTATTTATGTCAGATGTGTCTAAAAAAATTGCTCAGGATAGATATCATCCTGATGGTGTAGCAGAAATGACGATTACTACCTATAAGGACATCCTGTCACAAATAGAGTAGTAATCTTTTGTCCAGCTGGTTATTGAATAGATATAATGCTTGGTGGACTTGGTGCTCTTAATTCAAAAGCGCCGATATCATATGTTATCCCCATGAGTCTTTTGTTACCTTTAATATCTTTGTTTATCGGTGCCCCATATATTCCTTGATATTTTGCATAGTTAGGATCCAGTTTTCCCTGGTTAATAGCAATATCTTTTGAATTACTAGTAATCGTAGCTTTATTGGTTGCGAGATCTAACAATTTAGGATCGCCACTATCACATGACTGGCATTTACCAGTAGTTGATATAAACGTCTGCAGATCCATTGCATTTGGAGTATTCCAGTCAATTCTTACGTTATTTGCAGCGTTATGAATAATGTTATTATCAATAGTTGATTTTGATGCGGTATTCGGATCATCTACGAGGATGTCGTATCCTGCAGAAGCGATTCGATTTGTCAGTATATTGTTAGTAACAGTATAAGCACCACCCTGTACCAGATGTATGCCTTTATTGTAGTTGTATATAGTATTGTTAATAATCCCTCCAGTGCTGGCACCACGGAAATGTATGCCGACAGAGGTATCATGTATCTCGTTTCCGATAAAATAGGTGTTCGTACTGGCGGTACTAATAATGCCATAAACGCCAGAATGAATAGTGTTGTTAATCACCCAAACATGATCTGCTTTATTGTGTATAACAACTACTTCGCCAGCAGACGATGGGGCGCTTTTGAAATTATAGGCAGTATTACCAGACATAACGACGTGGTTTGCTTCTTTAATATCGACAGCATTCTCCAGATTGCTATGCATGAGATTATTACCGATATATATGTGGCTTGCACGATATTGATCAGCAATAGAAGCGGCCCCAATCTGTACAGAATCACCACCCAAATTGTAAATAGTATTGTCTAGTATCCAGATATTATCTGCATGTGAAGACACATGTACACCATGGTAGTCATTTTCTTTAGTTGCAGCATTATCTCCATGATCGTGAATAAGATTATTATATACTACGATATCATGAGTCCTGAATGATGCAGCACCGTGGATTTGTATAACTGAGCCAAATCCCATGCTTTTGCCTGTACCAGTTAGAACGCAGTTACGAATAGCGGCATGGTGTAATGTACTACTATTATGTGGGCGAAGTTTGAAGCTTTTTAAGTCAGTGTCGAAATTCAGGTTTTCAAGAATAATATAACTTCCCTTTACAATGAATTGGCCTCTCATTGTTGGTTTCTTGTCATCAGAACCTCTGATCCATACAGGTTTTGCTTGTGTACCTTGGGCAGTAATAATAATTTGACCACCACCAGTGTAAGTACCTCCATGTAATTCTACGTACGAGCCCGCAGTATAAGTACCTTCTCTGAAGCTTTTACGTGGTTTATCAGGGTACCCATATGTATTGTTTGTATCTGTTGCATTTGGGTGACTTGGATCCACATAGTAAAAGTCTGTAACAGATTTACTTGGCCAGTCAGATGGATGAGCCGGTGCTTTAGTATCAATTGGACTAAAATCTCCCCACATAGGTTCGGGTATGCCGGCTGGTGGTTGGTATGCAAAAGATAATTGCGGACCAGCAAGTGTGAGGATAAATAGGGTAATAACAAATTTTAAAAAACGCATGATCTTTAACCTCAATTAATTAAATCGTAATGCTTATTGGGGCTGACTTCCCGCTTTCTATTCCATCTGAGTCGTAGACGCTGATAGAGAAATAGTATGTGTTGGAAGACAAATTATTTACTGTGAAGTTCGTTGTGGTTGCGCTATTGATATCTGCAACCTCAGTGAGGTTACCAGGACTTGTACCCTGATATACTTTATACCCACCGATGTCGAATGTGTTTAATGTTGAACCATCCTCGTATGTGCCCGGTATTGACCAAGAAATTGAAGCATTGCCAGAGCCAGATGATGTCACTGTCACCGCTATCGTAAATGGTGCGAGACTAACTGTATTCGTGCCATCTGAAACAGTAATCGTAATGTTGCTAAAAGAGCCTGATGCAGTAGGGACACCGCTAATTGTACCAGTATTAGTATTAAAGTTAGCCCAACTTGGTAAATTTTCAACCGTGAATGTCAGTGTGTCACCCTCAGGGTCGCTAACTGATGGTGTAAATGAGTAGTTTGCCTGTGTGGTAATGCTGGTTGCAGGGCTGCCGGCTATTGTTGGTGCAACATTCTTATCCGAGCCACCAGGATTATTGTCCTGTGTTCCTGATGAATTGCTTCCACCTCCGCCGCAAGCAGAAATTAGGCTGGCAGCTAATATAATGGCTATAATATTTAAGGTTTTACTTAAATCTTTCATCTTTATCCCTCGAGGAACTCTGTTACTAACGATAGCGTTGTCATATATTTCGTTCGTGAACCGAAAAAATTCGTGAAGTAGTTCACCTAAACAGTAGTGTATTTAGTATCAGCACCCTTTATTGTGATAAAAGTCACATAAATCAACAGGATAGTGTTAGTTTACAACTAACACTGACACTATAGAAGTGTGTGGCAATACGGATTCAGTAATTGAAAGCAGAGATATCAGAAAAAATTGTATAATATAATGTCGATTTATAAGTTGTTTAACCGGTAGCATTATCAAATCATACGTATTATTATATGAGTTATATAAATCCACTATAAAAATCAGGATAAGTATATATCCTAATATATGTAAGTAATAATCATACATTGATATGAAGAGCTGGGCGTTGTTCTGGGAATGACGAATATAGACTTGTTATTCATTGGGGATAAATCTTTAGGGCTGAGTATTAACCTAATAAGAAATAAGAAATGGAATTAACATAATATGCTTTTTAATTCGTATGAATTTATATTCTTGTTTTTACCTATATCGATAATTATTTTTTTTCTTTTAGGGGGACGTGGGCATCACAAAATAGCTATGTCATGGTTGGTAGCGGCTTCACTGTTCTTTTATGGGTGGTGGAATCCGGCATATCTAGGGCTAATTATTCTGTCCCTGTTATTTAACTATGCTATGGGCGTTGCTTTAAGTGGTAAAGTTAACTTTCATTCGAATAAATTAGTTCTTTTCTTAGGCATTTTCGTTAACCTTGCATTAATTGCATATTTTAAATATGCAAACTTCTTCATTGACAATGTTAATTCCTTATCAGGCAGCTCCTTTCATCTTGAAGTTATCATATTGCCCCTGGCTATTTCTTTTTTTACTTTTCAACAAATAGCGTATTTAGTTGATGCATATAGAGGAGAGGCGAAGGAATATGACTTCCTGCAATACTGTTTGTTTGTGACGTTTTTTCCACAATTAATTGCCGGTCCTATTGTCCATCATAAAGAGATGATGCCGCAGTTCGCGAAGGATATAATTTATAAGGTCAGGTATAAAAATCTTGCTATCGGATTTTCAATATTTTGTATTGGTTTGTTTAAAAAAGTTGTATTGGCCGATACAGCTGCTCTCTATGTCGCTCCTGTTTTCGAACTGGCAGAGTTAAGTGGAGATATTAGCCTCTATATGGCTTGGAGCGGGGCAATAGCGTATACATTTCAGCTGTATTTTGATTTTTCGGGTTATTCAGATATGGCGATTGGAATTGCCATGATGTTTGGTATTAAATTACCATTTAATTTTAATTCACCATATAAATCATTTAATATTATAGAGTTTTGGCGGCGTTGGCATATGACTTTGTCAAGATTTTTGAGAGATTATTTATATATTTCTTTAGGAGGGAATCGAAAAGGTAAATCAAGGCGCCATATTAATTTAATGGTAACCATGATACTCGGGGGGCTATGGCATGGTGCAGCATGGACATTTGTAGCTTGGGGCACGTTACATGGTCTTTATCTTGTGATTAATCATGTATGGCATGCCATTCGAAAGAGATTAGGGCATGATTTATCAAAGCATAGTTTCCTGGGTTTATTCTTCGGTACGATGTTGACTTTTATTGCAGTTGTTATTTCCTGGGTGTTTTTCAGAGCTGAGTCATTCACAGGTGCAATTAATATATTAAGTGCTATGGCTGATTTCTCTCAAATCGGTGCAGGATTAGAAATAGAAATCCGCTTTATTTTATTCGTATTTATATTGATGTTTTTAGTGCTGGTAATGCCAAATTCTCAACAAATTGTATTAAAAGTAACTAATTATATTGGCGGCACATTAAAAGATAGAAAAGGAGAAATACTAAAACATATAATATGGCGACCAAGTATATTTTGGGCGTACTTCATTGGTGCGATTTTTGCGATTAGTATAATTTTAATGGAAAGAGAAAGTGAATTTTTATACTTTCAGTTCTAGGATTAACGTTGGAGTGATGCATAATTGTGAATGAGCATTCAGAACATACATATGTAAAATATCTACTGCATGCTCTTATTTCATTTTTAGTGGTATGGGCAGTAGCATTATATTTTGCACTCAACTATCAAGATCTTTATGAAAGTCGTGAGTATCCCATGTGGAAGCATGTGCATAATGTAGTTAATAGTGCATCCAGTGACAAGAACCAACTTATACTAATTGGAGATTCAAGAGCTAAAGCAGGTTATGAACCGAAATACGCCAGTTATAAAACGCTCAATCTAGCCCTGGGTGGAAGTACGCCGATTGAAGGGTATTATATATTAAAGCATTATCTGGAAAATAATGAAAAGCCTAAAAATATAGTATTAAGTTATGCTCCATTTCATCTAATTGAACATAATTATTTTTGGCTAAGAACTGTAAGATACAAATTTCTTGAATATGATCAGTATTCTAAAATAATAAGCAATGCATATAAATTAAAAAATGATGAGATTAGTGAAAATGATAATAGATTAAAATATTATCTTTTTCCTAGTACATATATTAGCAGTATTTTTACAGGATTAAGAAAAAAACGTTGGAAGGTTAATAAACAGGTACATAGTGATGTATTGGTTAATAACGGCCATTATCATTTTGGCAGAAAGGATGGGTCTAGCGAACTAAATGATGAGTCAAGGCTTTACGATAAATTTAAAAGATCCGAGTTGCTAGAATTTTATTTACTTAAATTATTGGAATTGGCAAAAATTAATGATATAAAAGTTTCATGGTACACAATGCCGTTTAATGAGAGTTCGTGTAAAAGAATATCAAAAGACCTGGTTTCTGGTTACAACCAATATCTAAATAAGTTAAATAAAGAAAATAATGTAACATTAATCAAGAGAATTTCTTGCATGGATGACAAATATTTTGGTGACTCCAGTCATGTATACAAGGGCTCAAAATTAACAACAACTGAGATCTTAAAGGGTGTAGAATGATAGACAGCATGTGAGTATTGTGTATTACCTGTCTAAAGAAAGATAACATTATTTTTTACAAGGATTAATAGTATGGCTAAAATCAAGGCCGTAATCTTCGATATGGACGGGGTTCTGATCGAAGCGAAAGACTGGCATTATGAAGCATTGAATCAGGCATTGTTATTATTTGGTACAGAAATTAGCCGATATGATCATTTGGTTACCTATGATGGTCTACCTACCACCACTAAACTGGAAATGCTGACAGTCGAGAGAGGCTTACCCGCAGCGTTACACGAATTTATTAATGATATGAAGCAACAATATACTTTGGATATTGTCTTTACTAAATGCAAACCTACCTTCATCCATCAGTATGCACTTTCAAAACTTAAAACGTCTGGATATAAACTTGCTGTAGCATCAAATTCCGTTCGCATAACAGTAGAATCCATGATGAATAAATCTGCGCTGGCAGAGTATCTGGATATACAATTATCGGCTCAAGATGTTACAGAGCCTAAACCATCACCGGAAATATATAATACGGCAATGTCTATGCTCGGGTTTGAACCTGAAGAATGTTTGATTGTAGAAGACAATGAGAATGGTATTAAAGCTGCGAAGGCATCTGGCGCTCATTTATTAGAAGTGATTTCGGTAGATGATGTTAATTATAAAAATATTACAAATAAAATCAATGAAATAGAGCGTATGTAATTATGATAAATATACTGATACCGATGGCTGGGCGCTCACAATTTTTTGAGAATAGTAATTACCTGTTTACACGGCCTCTCGTGGAAGTAGCAGGAAAGCCGATGATTCAATGGGTCATAGAAAATTTGAATCAAATTAGTGACGACATTAATTTCATCTTTATAGTTAATGACCACGATTGCAGGAAGTTTCATCTTGATAATGTATTGATGTTATTAACTGATAATAAAGCAACGATCATTAAAATTGATAAAGATACCGGTGGCGCTGCTTGTAGTGCGATGCTTGCAATTGAACATATTTGTAATGACGATGAGTTAGTCATTTCTAATTCTGATCAATATTTTGAGTGTGAATTAAAACCATTTATCCAAGACTTTCAGGAAAGGAAACTTGATGGTGGAGTAATTTGTTTTGAATCAGTGCACCCTAGGTGGTCTTTTGCCCGTATGGACAAAGATGGCAATGTTATTGAGACGTCTGAAAAAAAACCGATTAGTAATGATGCTATTGCAGGACTGTTTTATTTCAGGAAAGGGGAAGACTTTATCGAGTCTGCCAAGGCATCAATTTATAAGGATGCAAGCGTAGATGGGAGTTATTATATTGCGCCAGTTATGAATGAAATGGTGCTGGCCGGTAAGAAGCTCGGTGCGAAAGCTGTCTCCAATGATTTGTATCATACATTCTATTCTCCTCAAATGATCGAGGAATTTTTAGGAAAGCTTAATCGTGCTTAATGTGATAATACCTATGGCGGGTGCAGGTAGCCGCTTTGTTGAGGCCGGTTATGATCTCCCGAAACCATTTATAGACGTAAATGGTATGCCGATGATTTGCCGCGTATTGGAAAATTTAAAATATAAAGATGCCAAGTACTACTTGATTGCCAGAAAAGATCATGTTGAGCGCGAGAAGGCTGTCGTAGACAGTATTAAAAATAATTATAATGTTGAATTTATTTGTATAGACAAGTTAACAGAAGGGACTGCATGCACCGTTCTGTTTGCACGTAAATTTATTAATAACAGTAATCCTTTACTGATCGCAAACTCTGATCAGATAGTTGATATTGATATTGCAGATTATATTGATGACTGCGAGAAGCGTGGCCTTGATGGCTCAATCTTGACATTTATCGAGAACGAGGGAGACACCAAGTGGTCCTATGCTGCCATAAATGATGACGAAATGGTAGTTGAGGTAAAAGAAAAAGAGGCTATCTCTAATTTTGCTACTGTTGGTTTATATCTTTATAGTAAAGGTGAATATTTTGTTAATGCTGCAATAGATATGATGATCGAACAAGACAAAGTTAATAATGAATATTATACGTGTCCTACTTATAATTATCTGGTGCGAGATAAATTAAATATCGGTATACATAATATAGCATTTGAAAAAATGCACGGATTAGGAACGCCGGATGATTTGAGGAAATACATGGATTTGATGACCTGAGTCATAATGATGTAATTAATGGTAGATTAAAATTCAAATATAAAATTAATACTAGTATTTCAGTGTGTAATCTTTTTGGGGTGGTAATTAGATACTTATATGCTTTTCAGTAGACGATATTTTGTTAAGAAATTACATAAGGCATTCCGATGTGTTATGGAGAAATCAGGTAGGCCAAAAAAACGAAATATTGTTTTTGATGCTTTCACTGACTTCCATTTTTTTCACGTTGAACCGATTGTCAAAATGTTGGTTAATGACGATAGATTTAATGTTATTGTGGTAATGAGTGATAATTTCACACTGGAAAATGCTATTGAAAATGTGAAATATATAACGAGTCATGATTTTAAAGAAAATTGGTCTGGTGTTTATGATATTTTAATTACAACAGAATTCGACAGGAAACCCAGATGGTTTGGTGATTCTATTGCTATTTGTATGTTTCACGGGGTCGGCCCCAAAATGGGTTATATTCGGAACCCTAAAATCAATGATTACGATGTCATTTTTTCTGCAGGACCTGCTACATATGATGTTCAGACAGGGTACGTAGCTAATGATACCAAGGTTATTCCTGTAGGACTTCCTGTCACGGATAGCTTGATTGATGATTCGGAAGTTAAACTACCTGCCAGTATTAAATTAGATAATAGTAAACCTACATTATTATACGCCCCTAGCTGGGCGTCAGATTCAAACGATATATCAATGGATGAAGGTATACTAAAAGAGTTAAAAAATATAAAGGATTACAATATCATTGTTCGCCCTCATCCATTTCTTCTGGAAGCGAGTAAATGTGGTGGTAAGGATTGGACTATTTTATTTGATGAGCTTGCCCAGGAAGGCATCAGCATATCTTACAGTAATGATCATTCTGTCTATCAAATTCTGAAATATGTTGATGTATTGTTAGGTGATGTGAGTTCAGTTGTATATGAATATTTAATTCTAAATAGACCGATCATGTTATATATGGATGATAATGTGTTAACGAATCTTGGTGCAGCAGATTTTCTAGAGCCGCTATTATCGGCGAGTACAAGGGTTATGCAGCCTGCTGATCTCGTAACAAAACTCAGCGATATAAAAGTGGGCGATGAATCTAAATCACAAGCCAGACAGGCGTTACTTAAAAATACTTTGTTTAATGTCGGCTCATCAACAAAAATTGCAGGGTCTGAAATTATCAAACTGACTTATCCACAAAGCTAATGAGATTGCTAACTATCCTCGAAAAAAATTAGATCGATAAACCTTCCTGTATCTCAAAAATATTTACTGTTACCGTCATTTTCCCCCGAATCAGTACATGTTTATTTCTGTCGATTAGCTTAACAGTACGTACGTAAGGTATTAATTATCATTCCTTTTTAAATCAATTAGATAGGCCTTAATAGGATAGAATGTCCAGTATAGACCGAACAACAATGTGTCGAAAGTTTTTACATTGTTAATTTGTGTCAATTATCTAAATAGCCATTATTGATATAAAAAACAATTAGTTATAACTAATGGCATGTAATATGCCTGTATAATAGAAGATAACTTAGTTTCGAAAGTTCCAACGTGTAAAACGTCAGAGTCTGTATGGCGTATTGGCTTGTTATGTTTCGGATGTAATCGATTTATATAGATCCTTGGGGATTAATAATAACTATAAATACTAATAATAATAATACACTTGATAAGAACACTCTTGTTAGAGTGTTTTTTTTTGCCTTCTGTTACAGGCACATTTTAATATTCAGGTTTTTCGATAATAACGACTAAGCTTAATTAAAGGTCTGTAGCGCCAGATATGAAGGATTACAGCCACTTTTAGTCATTTATGGTTTGCAGAACAGGCTGTTATCATCGAAATAAACTTGATATTTTATAGTCAGTTTCAAGACATGCTTTCGATTGTTCATTGAAAAAATTATTCAGCTATATCTTTGTTTAAAAAGAGCTTTAATTTTTATATTTTGGTGGGGGTTAGTCTTGACAGTAACCCGATTTTCGCGTAAATTTCGCCTCTCTCTAGTCCCCTTCGTCTAGAGGCCTAGGACACCGGGTTTTCATCCCGGCAACAGGGGTTCGAAACCCCTAGGGGACGCCATATTAAAAAAGCACCAATTTGCTTTATCTTCTGGCCAGAATTTCCTTTTATAGTAAATTCTGGCCACAGTTTTTCTTTGTATGTCTTCGTTTGATCATCAATATTCATAATTAGTCATTTATGTCATTGTGACTATATTATGCTTGGATATTCAGTACGTTATTCGTTGGCATAAATTAAGATGAATAATGATTTTGAGAGTAAAGTTCCTGGTTCGTTTTGTATTGAGAAGCCAGATACGTGCTTGGTAATTATGTTTGCTAAATTATGCAGTTGCCCACTAAGTGGTTAGAAGCGGAAGAACTTGTTAAGGTTTTTGTAAGCCACGCTCTGTTTTATTATTTCTTGTCGCTAATATAGGGGGCCAGATCTTTATTGTATATAGTTTTTTTTAAATATATCGATTAATACTTAGAGTATCTGGTCTTTATTAGTGAAGGATTGGCGCTTTCTGTAATCCTTCCTCATTTTCCAGACCATCCAGCTTGCATAGGCAAACAGGCCAGCAGAAGCTATTGAAAAAGGTAGATCTATGAGAAATACACTAGATAGCCCACTAACCATGTATATAGTGGGTATGGACTCATAAATAGGACCAGGCAAATACATTAGCGCACCTTAATATTTTAAATATTTTATTTTTAACTTTATACGGGTGCATAAATCAGGCCAATATTTCTAATCTACTAATAAATATGAAAAAAATTGAAACGGACTATTTTTTTATTATCAGTTGTCAATTTTCCCGACAGCTTGGGTGCAATTCGCAAAATATGCGTCATTTTCTTTAACAATATAAGCTTATTAATCATGGGCTTATATTCACTGTAAGATTTATCATAATTACTATTCTCGGAATTTACGTGAATTCATATTTTTTACATTTATGACGTGATGCTCGAGACAGAATGTATCTGGCGTTTTTTCTGTAGAGATTATTGTTATAGCGGTGTTTGTTGTCAGGTTACTTTTGGTAGCGAAATAGTAAATTTTACACCTTTGGGCTCGTTACAATTTTCAGCTGTCACATTCCCGTGATGATATTCAGCAATTAGTCGCACGATATACAGTCCCAGGCCAAGATGCGCCGTTCCTTTTTTCTGCTCGCGTACCGAAATCATTGAGTCAAACAGGTTATCTTGCATACTGGCAGGTAAGTGTGGTCCTCTGTTTTGAATATGGATCATGGCCTGCTTGTTACTATTGGTAATGGTTATGTTAATGGCTTCCTGCGGGGAGGTAAAATCGATCGCATTGGATATCAGCTTATCGAGCATTTGCACAATAAGCTCGGGTGCAGCCAGGAGTTTTATTGAAATTGCGGGGCATTCAAATTTGAAGCAATTTTCTGCATAGGCCATCCTGTAACCATCAATACAACTGGTTATTAGTGGCACCAGATCAATGGTTTCTTTCTCTGTTTGTTGTAATGCCTGCTCCAGGCGTGTGGCTTCACTGAGTCGAGTGAGTATATTATCCAGGCGTTCAACGCCATCGCGCGCGCGTTGCATATAGGTATTGCTGTTAGTGTCTGGATTGATTTGTTCCAGGTTGTCCAATGAAGAACGGACCACGGTGAGCGGCGTGCGTAGTTCATGCGAAAGCTTACTAGCCATGGTTTCAAGATAACGATTGTATTCATGCAAGCGTGCGAGCATGTCTGAAAAAGTGCGTGATAAGTCACCAATTTCATCTTCTATGGAAGATGGTTTGAAGGTCTCGGCAATTCGACCATCAGCAGATATGGCTTGTTCGGTTTGATTGCGCAATAGATGGATACGACGAGTCAGGCGTCCTGCAAAGATAATAATGATTAATGTTCCACCAAGAAATACGGGAATACTAAGGTTCATTAATTCTTCCATAGCCTGATTTTGCAATAGTAATATGCGGTTGCTGTTTTGTTCTAACATCACCGCACCAATCACTTCATTATTGACTTTGATAGGGTAGGTGGCGGTCAGGATGGTGACATTTTTATTTGAGGTGGCTCGCCAACTGGCTGTAGCATCACCTGACAATGCTGTATCGATTTCACGCCCCTGAAGTTTAGATGCGCCAGACAGAATATCTTCAAAGCTGGTAACCGGTTGTTGAAGTATTAAACGGTACAAGGCGGACATAATAATACCGATGACGCCTTTGTCGTTATTATCGGTTTTGCCAATAGAACGTAAGTTACCCGCTAGTGCTAACACGCGACGGGTATTATCGACAATCCATATGCGTGATGAATTTTTACTTAAGCGATGTAATAAATAATCCAGCTTGGTCGAAGGGATCATGATGGTAGCTAATTCCGAGAGTTTATCGGTAGGTGATGTACCAATAATAGTCGTAATGATTTTATTGTCTTGTCGATCAATATCACCAATAGCAAAGGCAAGTTTGTTACCAATCATGGACAACGGGATTCTGACTTCGAGGATGTATCCATCTGCTGTTTCTTGCCAAGCGCCCTGGATCAGGTTTTCTGGTCGGACAGGTGTGGTATTTTCAGGGTCATTTGACATCAGTTGGGCGTTTAACTTTCCAGGTGCAGATGTACTTAGATAGTATCGTTTGAAGTCACCTGATGGTGTTTGCATGGATATGCGTAAATGATCGCTTTTATTCAGGTCTTGATTGACCGGGTTATGATAAATAATTTGCTCATCGCTTACTTTAAAGATGGTGTAAAGATATTGTTTGTAACTACCTGCTGCATGTTTGAATTTTATTGTTCCCGCTTTGTGATTTTCCTGTTTGTGAATAATATGTTGTTCTGTATATTCATTAAAAAGATCCAGATTTAATTCCCAATCTTCACTATAACCATCCAGCTGAATAAGATTATCAAGTGGGCGTAAATACAGGTGATCGGTGTGGGTGTTAATATCGACAACACGATCATGTGAATCAAAAATGCCAGGTTGCTGTTGGAGGATGGTTGCTATGGATTCAGCTTTGGTGCTGATCGAGTCTTCCTGTGATGTCTTGAGGAATGTTTCCATGCCGCGTACGTATTTATAACCAATCCACGGAATGAAAAGTATGACGACTGAAAACAGCAGTAATTTAGCCTTTAGATTGAAACGGGGCTTTTTCATTATATTGTTATCTCTGCCCTAGAGTTTCCATCGATAGCCTATGCCATAAACTGTATCAACAGAGTAAAATTTTTTATCAATAGCCTCAAACTTTTTTCTGATGCGTTTGATGTGAGATGTGATCGTGCTGTCATCAACGACAATATTGGCATCGGCCATGAGTTGTTCTCGATTTTTAACATGTCCGGGATGACTGGCCAGCGTATGCACAAGCCAAAATTCAGTTAAGGTTAGATCAACGGTTTGTTGTAGCCAGCTTGTTGTAAAACGATTCAGGTTTAAAGTCAGATTTCCCCTTGTTATTTCTTCATCTTCTTGTTGTGTGCTGGTTGCGCTAATGGCATCCAGTCTGCGAAATAGCGCTGAGATTCGTGCTGTGAGGTGCGGTAAGCTGACATCCTTGGTCAGGTAATCATCTGCTCCTAATCTGAGACCAGAGATGGTATCAAAATCACTATCACGTGCAGTGAGGAATATAATGGGCAGGGTGGCAGACAGGCTTCTGATTTCACGGCACAGTTCAAAACCGCCATCAATTTCGTCTTCAAGGCCAATATCGAGTAATACAAGATCAGGTAATGACTGCTTAAATGCAGATTGGGCACTTCCTCGATTAGCGTAAGCATTGACCTGATAACCCTGACGTTGCAAGGCATCGGTATAATTTTCACGGATAGCGGGTTCGTCTTCGACTATGGCGATGGTTTTGGGCATATTCGTTCCGGTTATATCTAATAATCAATAGATTACCATGATATTGATAATAAAGTGTAGGGACGCCAATGAGCCATGCCTGGAAAGGTAACTATAAACGGCCTCTGGTCTTTTAATACTATATCGGGACCAAGGTAATGCTTACGGCCGGGTTTGCCATAATTCGTCATAATTGATCATTAGATTTCCTCTTTTGAGCCATCGGATTGCCAGATCTGATTGCTTAAATAGTTCTCAGAGGCAGGAGCAAGTTGTTCTTGTGAAAAGACTAAAACTGAGGAGAACTACAAAATGAAATCACTTAACAAAACAAACAAACTATCATTATCAATTTCTATTTTGGCATGTTTGGCAGCGCCTGTCAGCCATGCGGCTGAGTGGGATGAGCTGCCTGCTGACCCGGAAGTTAAAACCTATAATGAAGGAAACTGGGGTATGGGCAGTGGTGCTGTCGCGGGTGCCATGGTTGGTGGGCCTGCTGGTTTCGTAGTGGGTGCAATTGCGGGCAAGTTAATCGGTCGTCATGAGGGAATGGAAAGAGATATTAAGGATAGTCAGTCGCAATTGGCAAAGTTACAAGCGGAGTTGAATAATAAAAATAAGACCATCGCATCGTTACATCAGAAACAGGCCAATATTAAACAGAGTATGATGGTCGCCAGCTTGACGGATGTGTCCATGCAATCGTCTTCAAATCTTGAAAAATTTCTCAAAGAAAAATTCGTCTTTACGATTAATTTTAAAACGAACAATGACCAAATAGAAAGTTACCTGGTTGAGCAGTGTCGTTCACTGGCGCAGTCATTGAAAAAATTACCACAATTAACGATTAACCTGCGTGGTTTCGCCGATACACGTGGTGATAATGCCTACAATTTATCGTTGTCTAAACGCAGAGTGAACTCTGTTAAGCAATTATTGGTGCAAGAAGGTATTTTAGAGTCTGCGATTACAGTGATCGCTAATGGTGAAGATGGATCATTAAACCTGGGAGATAACAGTGATGGTTTTTCATTCGATCGCAGAGTGGTTATCACCTTGTCAGCCAGGGAGGTGCAATCATGAGACAGTTGCAACCACTATCTGAAGCTTTTCTATACTGGAATCCTGAAGAGATTTTCCTGTATCCACAAGATGCCGGCCCTGAGGATGACTGGTTTATCCAAACATTCCATTTATATCAGGTGGTCGATGACGGAAACAGGGAGGTGATAAATGGATAGCAACCTTGAACCATCATTTTCAATTGAGTTCCTGTTGGGTTTGTGTATGAGTATTTTAACAGGGCTATTTGCATCTGTGGCTTTGATGACATTGGTGGTACTGGTAAACGGTGAAGCTAAGGCTGCTGAGTTAGATAATCTAACAGCCGATTATGTCAAAAAAAATGATGTAGTGAGTGGTAGCGTATTATTTAAAACGGACAAGCCCGGGTTGTACAAACGAGCTCCTGTATTGAAAACAGATGTTCACATGCGCGTAAATGGCATGATTGTCAGAACCAAGGTGGTGCAGAGGTTTAAGAATCCGGGGCAAACATGGCTTGAAGGTGTTTATGTTTTTCCGCTACCGGAAAAAGCAGCGGTTGATCATATGCGCATGAAAATCGGCGATCGCGTTATTGAAGGTAAAATAAAAGAGAAGCAGGAAGCAAAAAAGATTTATGCTAAAGCCAAGAGAGAAGGTCGCAAGGCATCATTGGTTGAGCAGGAACGACCCAATATTTTTACTAATTCGATTGCCAATATTGGTCCGGGTGAAACGGTTGCAGTGGAGATAGAGTATCAGCAAACGTTAACTTTTGATAAAGACCGTTTTCGATTACGTTTTCCATTGGTTGTCGCACCACGTTATATCCCGGGTAAAGCGGTTGATGTGACAGAGCAAATAGCTCGATTTGGTGGCAGCGGCTGGGCAAAAAATACCGATCAGGTTCAAGATGCTTCACGTATTACGCCACCCGTGGCACACCCATCAGAGAAAAAGCTAAATCCGGTTTCAATCCAGGTTGATCTGAATGCCGGATTTCCGATGGTACTGGTGCAAAGTACCTATCATCGAATTGATAAGCAAATTAAATCAGCAGAACAAATGATCCTGAAATTACATGACAAGGTTGTACCGGCAGACAGGGATTTTGAATTGGTTTGGCAGCCCGATAGAGGGCATATGCCACGTGCAGCATTATTTACAGAGCAAAAAGACAATGATCGTTACATGATGCTTATGGTTATGCCGCCAGATCAAATGCAATCATATCAGCAAACACTGAATCGTGAGGTAATCTATGTGATTGATACTTCGGGTTCAATGGGTGGCACATCTATCAAGCAGGCCCGTCGTGCACTTCGATATGCCATAAAAGATCTGAAGCCGGGTGATTATTTTAATGTTATTCAGTTTAACTCGGTTACCAGCAAGCTATTCGAATATGCCGTACCGGCTGATCAGGTGAATATTAATCAGGCGCTTTCCTATGTTGATTCTTTGCGTGCAACAGGTGGAACAGAAATGGCCAGTGCACTACACGCAGCCTTGCAGGACAGCGAGACATCCGGCCTGGTAAGGCAGGTTATATTTCTAACGGACGGCAGTATTGGTAATGAAGATAATTTGTTTTCTATTATAAAAAGAAAATTATCGAATAGTCGTTTGTTTACAGTTGGTATCGGATCAGCCCCGAACAGTCACTTTATGAGTAAGGCTGCTCAGTTTGGCCGTGGCACCTATACCTATATAGGAAAGTTAAGTGAAGTAGATGAGAAAATGTCGGGGTTATTTAAAAAAATACAAACCCCGTTGCTAACTGATATCAAAGTAGACTGGCCAACAGGTACCCAGGTAGAAATGTGGCCTCAACGTATACCGGATCTATATATTGGTGAACCATTAGTAGTCACTGCCAGGACATCAACGTTGAAAGGGAATGTTGTTATTAGTGGCAAACGATTGCAGCAACAGTGGAAAATGTCAATTCCCATTAACGCAAATGCACAATCACGTGGTGTAGGGGTGTTATGGGCGCGCGATAAAATAGCTTACTTGATGGATCGTTTGCAAGATGGAACAGCTAAAGATGTCATACGTAAGGGCGTGCTGGACTTAGCGCTTGAACATCATCTGGTGAGCAAATATACCAGTCTTGTTGCTGTGGATGTCACTCCAAGCAGACCTTTGACAGAGAGTGTTGAGAAAAAAGCATTACAGGTTAATCTGCCCGCGGGTTGGGAGCATGGCAAGGTGTTTGGATCCTTACCACAAACTGCAACTGATTCGGTATGGGATTTATTGTTAGGTTCGATGTTAATTGGTTTGGGTTGTTTCCTGGCGCTTTATTACCAAAAGGAAGCACGTCGTGAAGATTAGAGCGGGATTGGTGTTGTCGGTGTGTTGTGTTTTGTCTGGCGTAGGCTTTTTTAGTAGCGGTCTGTACATACAAACCAAGGCGGTGCTGGCTCAATATTTACTTCAGGATGCATGGGAACAAACTCTGGCAGGTCATGCCAGGGTTAAACCCTGGTCCTGGGCTGATACATGGCCGGTTGCAAGACTGCGGTATTCCCGGGGAGATGTGGATTTGATTGTGCTCGAGGGTGCCTCTGGTAGTTCATTAGCATTTGGCCCTGGTCACTTGCAGGGAACGGCAGAACCCGGAGCTACCGGTTATTCCGTTATCAGTGCGCACCGTGATACCCATTTTAATTTTCTGGCAAATATTACTCAGGGTGATGTTTTGAAACTGCAGGATAAACAAGGGATAAATCATAGCTACGAGGTGATAATAACGCAGGTGATTGATGAAAAGCAGGCTGTTTTGCCAGATTTGCAATCCGCTAGAGGACTTATGTTAATTACCTGTTATCCGTTTAACGCAGTGCGTGCAGGCGGTAGTTTACGATATGTCATATATGCAACGGCAATAGATAAAGAGTTGGATGTTTAGTCAGTAAATTTCTTGATGTTTTTTGGGCGCTCCTCCCACTGCCTCTTGCATGCAAGAGGCTTTTTTATAGCCGTTTATAGTTGAATGATGTTTATTGATGATATTTAAAGTCAGTAACGGCCCACATATTTACTAATCATGCTATCGGCAACGTCTGCTATTCGTTACAATAATGTATTGAAAATATAAATTTAATATTATGGTAAAAAAGAAAACATCCAGGCGTAAAAAATCAGCGAAAAAACAACGTAAGAAAAAGCGAAGTATACGTAAAATTTTGCGTTTTTTATCATTGTTAACAGTTGTGGCGGCTGTTATTTATGTTGTTTATCTAGATTACGTTATTCGTGATGGCTTTGAAGGTGATCGCTGGCAAATTCCTGCGCGCGTTTATGCCAGGCCGCTTGAACTCTACGCAGGCCAGAATATTTCTCGGAAGGAACTCGCAGGAGAATTAAAAAGTCTGAACTACAAGCAAGTGAGTTATCCCAAGGAAGCAGGCTCATATTGGCTTGGTGATAGTGAGGTTATAATCGTAACCCGGTCTTTTCGATTTTGGGATGGGCAGGAACCATCAAAACGTGTTCGTATTCAGTTTAATGGTAATGACATTTCTCGAATAGAGAATGCCTCCACACATGCAGATGAAAGCCTTGTTCGACTTGATCCACAACGTGTAGCCAGTATTTATCCACAACATAATGAAGACCGTATATTACTGCAATTGCAAGATGTGCCGGATTTATTGGTAAAGGGATTGATTGAGGTTGAAGATAAACGATTTCATCATCACATGGGCGTTGACTTTCTAGCGATTGCATCAGCTATTGGTAATAGTGTTTTTAAGGGTAAGCGAATTAGAGGTGCGAGTACGCTTACCCAGCAGTTGGTAAAAAATTATTTTCTGAGTAATGCACGTAGTTTAAGTAGAAAAATTAATGAAGCGGTTATGGCCTTGTTACTTGAAGTGCATTATGAAAAAGATGACATTCTCGAGTCGTATTTGAATGAAGTCTATCTGGGGCAGGATGGAGAGCGGTCAATTAATGGTTTTGGTCTGGCCAGTCAGTTTTATTTTGCCCGATCTGTGGAAAGATTAAAACCACATCAAATTGCATTACTGGTAGCACTGGCTAATGGTCCATCGTCATTAAATCCGAGACGTTACCCACGGCAGGCAACAAAGAGAAGAAATTTTGTCCTGGATATCATGTTTGATCGCGGTTTGTTAAACAAACAAGAAAGGGATAAAAATAAGGCCGCATCGTTGGCTGTTGTGAACGTGCAAAAGGGCGGTATCACCAAATATCCCGCGTTCCTTGATTTGGTAAAAAGACAATTACGTAGAGATTATCGTGATGATGATTTGTCCTCTGCGGGACTGAGAATTTTTACAACCATGGATCCTCAGGTACAGCGCCAGGCCGAATTATCGTTATCGAAAAGCCTGGCATCTTTCGAGAGCGGGTATAAATTACCTGCTAACAGCCTGCAGGGTTCGGTGATTGTTACGGATGTGAACAATGCTGAAGTACTGGCAGTTGTCGGTGGCAGGCAGCCACGTTATTCTGGCTTTAATCGGGCCCTGGATGCAGTGCGCTCGGTTGGTTCGCTTATTAAGCCCGCTGTTTATCTGGCAGCATTAAAATCTGACTATACATTGGCATCATTACTAGATGATAGTCCGATAGAAATCGAACAAAAAGATACTATTTGGGCACCCCAGAATTATGACAAGGAGTTTCATGGTGACATACCGCTGTTTATGTCATTTGCCAATTCATACAATGTGGCTACAGTTCGTCTAGGCCTTGAAGTGGGTTTGCCTGAAGTAGCTGATGTTATCTCAGATCTGGGCGTGCACCGTCCGTTCAAGCAATACCCGTCAACATTGTTGGGCACTCTGTCAATGTCGCCATTAGAAGTAACGCAGATGTATCAGACAATGGCTGCATCCGGTTTTTATTCCCCATTGCGTAGTATCCGTGCGGTTTTGGATGCAAAGGGAAAACCGTTGAATCGATACCCATTGTCGGTATCCCAGGTTGTTAATCCACAAGATAGTCTGATGATCAATTATGGATTGCATCTGGTGACACAAATAGGCACCGCAAAATATCTGAAACAGTTATTACCTGACGGTATGAAGGTGGCAGGAAAAACCGGTACGACTGATGATCTGCGTGATAGCTGGTTTGCAGGATTTTCACAAAATTATTTGTCGGTTGTCTGGATGGGGCATGATGATGATAAACCCACAAAATTCACTGGGTCGAGTGGTGCGATGCAAGTATGGGCCAGATTGATGACGGCTATTCGATCACAATCGTTGAATATCAATCCTGTAGAGGGGATCGAAATGGCCTGGATTGATATGCAATCTGGCAAAAAAACCAGCAGTCACTGTACAAATTCGGTAGAATTACCGTTTAAAAGTGGCCGTGTTCCAACAGAAACACAGGAGTGTACGGCTGGGGTCTCGAATTGGTTTAACAGGATATTCAGGTAATGTTTGTCATTGATAAAATTATATCTGTTTCGGCATGTGTGGTACTACTGAGTGCCTGCAGCTCCCTTTCCAGAGAGCCGGCACCAGTTGTTACCGTGATTGACCGCAGTGATGATGGCAAGGTTGCCATGATAACAAGGCAGGATCCTCATCAGATTTCGGCTATTGATAAGCTAATGAAAGATGCGCAAGTCTGGTTGGATAAGGGACAGTATGTAAAAGCTGTTGCCACACTTGAACGTGCTTTAAGGATAAAACCAAGAAACCCTGGGATCTGGGCTCAGTTGGCACAAGTTAGATATTCACAACAGCAGTACAGCCAGGCAGAGTCATTGGCTTTGCGTTCTAACCAGTATGCGGGTTCGGATGACAATCTAAAGCGGCATAATTGGGAGTTGATCGCTAACGCGAGAGACAAACAAGGCAACAAGACAGGAGCTATCGCTGCGCGTAAAAAAGCGGCAGAATAGCTATTTAGTTAACCTGAAATATGAGTATTTACTGTTAATTCGTTGAAGTTTCAGTGTTTTCCAGTATATTTTCTTTGCAGTACTGTTAATTTCGTATAATATATTACTTATTATGTATCAACACGGGTAACCCATTTTGGCCGTCTTTTCCGTCGATAAGCTCATTTCTGAAGCGCGAAGAATTGCCGCAGATTACCGCCGTGCCACGGGTAAAACTCTTGGTGGTGTGAGTGGTGAGATTGCCGAGAATGATGCTGCGCGTTTGTTAAACCTTGAACTGGTGAATGATGCCTCTTTGGGTTATGACGCTATTGGCAAAGGCGAACGCGAAGGTAAAAAGATCCAGATAAAGGGACGCGCAATATTTGATGAGAGCAAATCCGGGCAACGCATCGGTCAGCTTAAAGTAACACAGGAATGGGATAGTGTCGTCCTGGTGATCATGAATGATGATTTTGAGCCCGTTGAGATCTATGAAGCCAATCGAGATGATTTGTCTGAATCACTGGACGAAAAAGGTGGTCGCAATAAACGTGGTGCAATGTCAGTTGCACGATTTAAACACCTGGCGAAATTGGTCTGGACTCCCGAAAAAAGTGGTATCGACGATGAGATTGCCGATAGTCAGGGAAACGTGTAATCGTTTCCCTCTTTTATACCAACCAGTCTTTTGAAATAAATCTTTAATTATCATGTTAGATGCCTCAGAAATTCTGGGACCAGATGGTCCGTTCAGCAAAAATATTTCGCATTTCGCAGCACGCCAACAACAAATGGACATGGCCGAGGCGGTACAGTCAGCGCTTGAAAAACAATCCATTGCTATCATCGAAGCAGGAACAGGCACCGGTAAGACCTTTGCTTATCTCGTGCCCGCATTATTGAGTGGTTTAAAGGTTATTGTTTCAACAGGGACAAAGAACCTGCAGGACCAATTATTCCATCGAGATTTACCCAGCGTCTGTGAAATATTGAAACTGCCCGTTAAAGTAGCTCTGCTAAAAGGCAGGGCAAATTATCTATGCCAGTATCGAC
>Ga0316206_1000931_pt1 | contig 31142 bp, 23 predicted proteins | sample 6monthpyrite_MG_FD_204942 | JGI IMG/M metagenome (GOLD analysis project Ga0316206, IMG submission 204942) | Microbial mat bacterial communities from mineral coupon in-situ incubated in ocean water Damariscotta River, Maine, United States -... | ecosystem: Environmental > Aquatic > Marine >... | reverse complement strand
ACAAAAAACAAACAGAAAGAACGGAACGCATTTTGCCGGTAATCATATGTCACAATGAAGTAATTCACCACGTAAATTTAACGCATCGATTGATTTTTTTCTCAGTTATTCAACCAACATTTCATCCCACGAGCATACGATCTCACTTAATGCTTGTCCCGTAGGGGTTTTCTTCACTCGGCAATACAACAAGTACGATACATGCACTGTATGACTCGCCTCACGACTCAAGTTTTTTACCATTGCCCTTCAATTGTAATTTAATACTCCGCCAATAACCCAAATGACTAAAACAAGACCATGCCCAGCGTGCCCAGTGAATCACCGAAAAAGCCAACCACAATGCCCACAACAACATTAAGATACGATAGACATACATAGGAACGGATATTGTCCAGGCTGATGGTAATACCGCACCACTACTATCTTGATACCACTTAAGAACATGTTGACTCGAAGCATTGCCTATAATCTGCATATCCGGTGAACCCAGTAAACCTTGTGAAACCGCATTAATCAATGTACCGACGGTGATTACCGTTGATATCACAATCAGAAATTGATAACCATTAAACTGCCAATTGGGCATCTCGTGTGACAACTTTGCTCGATACCCTAGCAAAAAGAACCACGCGACAACAACCAAAATGCTTTCCATGAAAATGGGCATCAAACCGATCCCGAGCAAAACCCATTGCCAATAACGTAACGGCGTCAATGTACTGAATCGAGCCAGGCCAAAAGCCATTAACATCAACACCACCAACATCCCCCAAAATAAAACAGCAGGCCCTAATGTCGGGCCACCCACGAACATCACCCAACGATCCCTAGGCATCTCAATTTGGATACTATGATTAACGTTGCTTAACCCGATATCAATCGGTGGCGTATCATGGCGCAGTGTTATTCCATGGGGCTGCTGCCATTTTACCACATACCTATGTTTACCAGGTGTCACGGGTAACTGTAATGTCCGTTCTTGCAAGCGCAATGGATAACTTGGCTGATTAATTTTGACCTCCAAAAGCTTGCTATCTTGGGGTAATACAATCGCATGCTGCATGCCCTGACTGCTACGCAGGATAAAAGTTAGGGTGGCATTGGATACCCTTGACCCAGGCCGAATCAATAAATGGCTTTGATCAATGGTGAGCGTTTGTCCCGCGATCCCCACCGGCTTGGATAACTGCAGTGTCAGTTGCTCACCCGGCCAAGGACTCCAAGCGGGTAGCCATCGATTCTCTTGCTCATGGTGAATAACGGGTATTCCCTGGTATTGCATATGCCACATGGGAGCCACATTAACCAACCAGGTTTCTATCCAACGGCTGTCGGATGGCGCGAGCAATTTAATTTTCTCTACCAGATGGCCTTGTGCATCCTGCATGGTTAATAGCGATTGCCATTGAGTCTGTTGGTTATGAGTCCCCAAACTGACACGCACATGACCATTCTCCACGCGAACCCCTTCAGTGGTAACGGATTCTCCAGGGAGCAGTGGAATATCCAGTACAATACCCGAGCCCAATGGACTCAGCCGAGTAATGCGAGTATTCACACGCCAGATTAAATCTAGCAATAATTTCCGTTCCACTTTTAAAAATGGAGGTAAATTTGTGGCATTAAATCCTGTCACCTCATTTGACTCGGTCTCTACCATTCGGGAAAGCTGTAACTGTTGATCAATGGTTCCATCGGCATGCACCCCAAGCACATTCCAGCCATCACTTATCACTTCCACATAATGAGGCTTGAGCGGCAACGGAATCTGAATGGTATCCACCGGTGGCAATACACCTTCCAAGCTAACCGTGTGCTGCCCTTTGGATAACATCAACCACCATGTCCCGGTTTCATCTTTGACAATACCTGAAGCACGCTGTTGATTGACAAAAATGCGTTGCGGCAACCATTGTTCCGCCTGTCCTGGCAGTGGCACCGCCACTGGCTCATAACTGTGTAATTGCATCTCTAAATGCAATGTATCCGCTGACAAACGTAGCTTCATCCATTGGACTTCGGCACATTTTGGCAAACAAACAGGATCAATAAATAATCGCTTTTCCAATTGTTTTAGTAACGCCGTATCAGGATAAGCTGCCACGGCAGGATTCGACCCTAAAACCATCGAGACGGCAAATAAACTCACTAACATAATAGCACTTAAACTTTTCAAGGAAGGTAGCTGAATGCCCTCTTTTCGACTAAATTTTACATTAAACAATCCAATGATCAATGCACTAATCAATATCACACGCAACCACGCTAATACCACATTAGCGGTAGAATCTAAGTAAAAAATTTTTATTTTTTGATTACGCTCCACCGGACCGCTCCATGAAAAATCCACCTGATTCCACGTCCATTGCGGTAAGCCTGGACCGGTTTGCAATACTGATTTGGGGTCATAATGCTGCATTTTAGTCGTTCGAGTCGGTGCAATACTAGAAGAATAATCAACCTCAGTTTTTCCTGAATTACGTTCCATAACCTTATCAAGCGCTTCATCAAGCACCCCCTTCTGCGGAGTTACAGCGAAAAAATTCCGATGATCCATACTGAAATCTACATGGGGAGACACCGATACCCACGGCTGTTCCAGTTGAGGATAGATACTCTGACGCACTTGTTGCACCACAAATGGAATAGTAATAATCACAAACCCAAGCAATGTAATATTTCGATAATGCCAAACTAATGTGCGAAAGCGGCCTTTGGGTAACACCCGTAACAAGGCAAAGCCAACAATTAATAACAACCATATGGCCACCGGCGCACCGGGTTCATGGTAAGTAATGACCAATGTCACCAGGGCAATCACAGCCAGCGGTTTATTCCATAATTTAGCAATCGCTAGACTCATCAACAACACTAAAAAAATATCAAGCAAAGTCCATTGAGTCAGCCAGGTTGGCGAAATTCGGTCGGCCCCGGTCGCTGCCAATACTCGCCAGCCTGGCGGTAGATTTAAGGTCGTTATCACACGATCAAAGTCTTGATTCCAACCAATCGCCGGTAAGTTTTGAATGTCTTGACTCAGTAGGCTATCGGCGGTTAATTGAATATTACCCCGTCGAATTTCCACTCCGGTCAGTTCGCTTGCTTCGCGTTGCGTAATAAACTGTGCTTTATCATCAATGATCACCTGGCCGAGTTTAATCGGGGCATTCATTTCCAAACGCCAATTATTTTTTTTCATGCCGGAGATCTGATCCAATAAAGTGTATTCATCACCGGCAAAATTCAACCATAACGTCCGTTGTAATGATAACTGATCAGGCCCTGGATCAGGGTCTCCTCTCCGTTGTTCCTGAAGGCTTATTTTTTCACCAGGACGCAGACGATAGGCCGGTAAACGTTTCCAGGCATCAGGCAACAGGGTTTGCTGGGGATCGATGGCCACTCCATCGACAATTTCCACTAGACGCAAATCAGGTCGCGCATTAAACACCCAAATTTCTTCATCGACCCAACGCCCTGGTGGTCTGTTAAAAACCAGCTCATTCAATGGACCACGGTGCCGTGCAGTCAACTCCACCACCCAACGCCCCGGACGTACTTGTAAACGCAAGCTGTTATCGGTATCCAATCGCGCGGGCAAAGTACTTTTTAATCGCAATGGAATAAAACCCGCCATGGGAATACCAAGCACCACTTCCCTGGCGGACCCAGCCACTTGTATGGCAAAATGGAACGTGACAGTGGTCGGAATGGCATCATCAATATGACGAAATACCTGAAACTCGAATCGATCTTCGATTTTTTTCTGTTGTGTCGCCTGTAACCACAAGCGTTGCTTTTCGATCCGTGGAAAAACAATCGGTTTTCCCTCTGAAACAAGTTCTATTAATGCCGTGGATTCAGGAATGGCTAATGATTTGGGTAATGCCGACCAAATGAAACGTCCCTGGATGGCATGCTGACCCGCCGCCAAATAAACAGCCGGTGCGTTACGTCGATTCACCACCAAAGCAGGCTTATCATTGATCATCACTTCGGTTGGCCAATATCGCACCTCACCGGGTAACGCCACCCAACTATCATGGTAGGTCTGCCAAACTTGCGAAAACGTGCCGCCGCTGTTACTCAAATCTAACGTCAACGCATCCGGCCAAGCACAAAACCGCTGCTTAGCATTTGACAAAACAAAAGGACAGTGACGATCCTCATGCCCAAAAGATACCCAATCTACCCAGGCTTGCAGCGGCTCGGGTATGTCTTTTTGACTTAATGGGTTTGCATATACATTGCTCAAACCGACCAATAATACAACAAACATACTCATCCATTGAAAAACCCATCTATTTGTATCCATTCCATCCCTCTGCAATCAAATTATTGACTTAACAACTATAGCCCCTTCCCCCATAGGGAGCGAGTTGAATTATTTATTTTTCGAGCCTGTTCCATAACTCAGCAATCCTAGTGTGTCCCTAACTTTTTTTAAAATCCTGTCAACCTTTCCACTACCCATACGTTATTAGTGTTAGATCTGAAGGTAATTTAATAACAAAACCACAAGGGGAATCCTTTAATGCACCTTAAAACTCTCTTGATACAATCCGTTAGCTACCTACTATATCTGACTATTTTACTTAGTTTATTGGCCTGTAATCACACAACCGGGTCAGATAACGCAGAAAATAACACCGAAGAATCGGGAGAGATTGTTATTGGCATCACCGATGCGGAAGGTGATTTTCTTGGCTATACCGTTACCGTCGAGTCCTTACTATTAACCCACAATAACGGTCAAACAGTAGAAACCACACCTATAAGCACGCCGGTGGATTTTGCCCAATATACCCAATTAACAGAATTTTTCACCGCAGCCACCATTCCCGCCGGGCGCTATACCGAAGCCACTATGCGACTGAATTACAGCGAGGCACAAATCGTTGTGGACGATGGTAATAATCAATCTGTCACTATCGAGAAAATACAAGATGTGGCAGGTAACGAGATCTCCTCGATCACCATGAAAGTGCAACTCATCGGCCAAAATCAACTAATCATTGCACCCGGTGTGCCCGCCCATTTGTCATTGGATTTCGATTTAAAAGCCTCAAATTCAGTGATTTTCGATCCCACTCCAAGCTTAACTGTCGAACCCTTATTAATCGCTCAAGTCAATCCAGAAAAACCCAAAATTCACCGCCTGCGAGGCCCGCTAATTTCAGTGGATACCGAGCAACAACAGTTTCAAATGACCATCCGACCCTTTCGGCAAAAACAAGGGCGATTTGGTTCATTTGCTGTCACCAGCACCGATAGCACACTGTTTGAAATCGACGGTGAATCCTATGACGCGGCCAGTGGACTCAATAACCTGTCATTAAAATCAGCAGGAACCGCTGTTAAAGTATTTGGCAGCCTATTAATCAAGCAACGCCGTTTTGAAGCTACTGAAGTTTACGCGGGCTCCAGTGTAGAGAATGGTAGCAAGGACGTGGTGTCAGGCAATGTCATTGCGTTACAAGAAAACCAATTGACCTTACGCGGCGCGACTTTAATACGCGCCGATGGCACAGCAATTTTTAATCATGATGTGAACATCACCGTCGATACGGGCAGCCAATTTACCAAACCCCATGCGGATAACTCGCTCATTGGGTTTTCGGATATAAACATCGGTCAACACATCACGGCACTCGGTAAGTTTTCACAAACCAATGAAACTTACACCTTGGATGCCACCGGTAATCAGCAAGGGATTGTTCGGTTACGGTATACCACATTGCGCGGTAATGTAGTGCCAAACACTTCTTCTGAAGGTATCGCCATGTCGTTGCAAACCATTGATGGGCGTAGTGTCAGCCTATTTGATTTCTCATCAGGCAAAAGCGATCCTAACCACTATCAAATTGATACCACCAGTCTGCTTGCCGAGTATGATCCAGGTACGGCCTTAAAGGTACGTGGTTTTATGACAGCCAATGACACAAGCGAAACTTTTGACTTCACGGCAAAGACCCTCATTGATGTCAGCAACGTGCCCGCTCATCTCAACGTGACTTGGCAACATAGCGGTACAACAACTCCGTTTACCGATGACTGGCCAGCCAGTATGACACTCAATTTAACCGACGTCGGCCGTTTTCATCATCTTGTTCGATCAGGGGTAAAAACCGATATCAACACCTTAAGTGCCGCACCAACACTTAGCGCAGAAGATACCGGTCTTTATGTAATAAAAGATGGTGCTAGCAAAATGGTATTTACCTTGTATGCAAATTTTAAGACATCCCTACAAGATAAACTGGCTATCGGTAAAACCGTAAAACATCTAGCGAGCGTTGGACATTTTGATGAAACGACGAGTTTGCTGAGCACTCAACGGATTAGGATTCGCATGAATCAATAATTCTGGCGGGTTCCGTTCCGATGCTGCTGCATTGGAACCTCTGATGGTTGGTAGATCTGTATTCCCACGCAAAAGCGTGGGAACGAGCGTTGTTACGGCAAGGAGCCATTTCTCTCTCCCTATATAAAACCTTTTTCTCTTAAATAATTGGTGATGGTCTCTAAAACGATTTCCGTGGAAATGACGACCCCCATATCTTCTGCGACAACCGGTCCATCCACGTTATTCTCATCAGGCGTACTCAGCTGTGCGTTGACCAACATGCCGAGCAAAATCGGGCGCCTTATTTTTCGCATCTCAGCATCCCGCATGGCAAAATTAGACTCCATCGTCGACAAAAAAAATACCGGGCTACCCGCCGATCCAATCGCCACCTGCGCATCAATCAGAAACTGTTTTTTGCCTTGGAAGCCCCCACCCAATGAGGTAGATACCATCCCTTTTCTGAGTACTGGCAACATATGCTTGCGATCCCACAAGCCATGCGGATACGTCACAAAAACAATATCATCCCCAACGCCTAGCAGTTCCGGATCGGCCGGACTCAGTAAGAACTCAGGCCCTAGGGCACGAAAATAAATGGCAGTACCCGAAGCTTCGATATGCTTAACAAATGGCACAAAAGGCGTCACCGCAATATCAAGCTCAGCATCTGCATTCATATACCAAAGCCGCTCAAAGTTATCGATATCCAAGGTATAACCTTTCCCCAATAAAGGTTTACCATCAGCAGATAACATCAAGGTCATACGACCTTCAACGGCTGCTTTTACGGTTCTTTTCGCGGTAACAAGAAATGGGTAATTATTGTCTTCAGTTTTATATTCGAAAACAAATGCGGTACCTTCTTTCTTGCCGCCAGCTTCATCTCTGGTTTCTATTCGGATCGTGGTAAAGAATATTTTTTCTATTTCCGATGACAATTTCATAATAACCTTATTTTTCTTTAGGCTTTAAATGATGCATTATACGCTTAGCGTGCTTCATATTCATGCTTAAATTCTAATAATACGTCAGACCTTCGATAATCATAACAAGCGCTTAGCTAACGGAATGCCCAAACCAATCATATACCCGTATTAAATTCCATGCGATACCAAAGGAATATTCGCTACTGGAGTGAATCCCCACATTGTTCAATAAACATCCTTCACACTTACGCCTGATGACAGCACCACTATGACTGAGTCCTGTTTTATCTTACAAAATCAATCAGTCTAACACCCCCAACCGATCCATCTTACTATATAGTGCAACTAATTGATCTCTATATTCATAAATGTAAGAAAGCGCAGGCCACCCAGGCAGTGACTGCACTTTGATCCGTGATATCTGTGAGCAAGCAAAGCTTCCATCGGCGATTAATACACCGCCACTCGCTCACCCATTTAGCTTACCGAGCCAATCGAACCTAATATTCGCTACCAATGTCGGGTAAAACTTTAGCTATTTTGCTATACGACCCCCTGACTTGTGGACTCGTTAGCATGTTTGCGAATATCGTCCATGTCGAGCCCCTTGACTCTATGAATAAGATCGACCAAAACTTTCGAAGGTAAAGTACCAGACTCCATAAACACTAGAATTTCCTCCCGAAAAATCATTAATGTAGGAATTGAATAGACTTGGTAACAAGCGGCTAGCTGAGCATTATGCTCGGTGTCCACTCGCCCGAACACAGTTGTACTAAAAATGTCCGATACTTGCTCAAATATTGGACCAGATGTTTTACAAGGTCCGCACCACGAAGCCCAAAACTCGACTAAAACAATTTCATTTTCTGCGACTGTCTGGGAAAAATTATTGAGATTAAGATCAATAGTAGCCATTGCGCCATCCTAAAATATACGAATCTAACCATTAAGAATATTGCTTAGTTCAAAGCACTGCTGTAGAAAAGCTTTCGCGCAAAAAACCATCAATTCGAATGATTATGTCACTCGTTTGAGAAAAACAGCCCAACTGATACCCAATACCACCATCAATAATCCTTTGCACATTGCCTGATTGACCCTCATTGGCCGATCCTCTATCGCAAAATCCAAAAATGATAGGATTAACAATTTTCCTTCGGTTAAGCGCCATGGGGTCCGCTAAACGGGACACCAATCTCCGCGCTATCAATCTCAATCTATGATGATTGCTGAGTAAAAATCAACAAAATGGCTATTTTTTTATGATGTTTCAGCCGATTTACTTTTTCAACCAAACAGCTCATCGGCTTGCTTACAGAAGATCTCGTTCATTGAGTTCTCATGGCTAACCAAGTCATAAAAATAATGAAACCTCACTTCGCGTTACAAGCCGTTTGTTACAACCGACATTTCGCCACCGACCATGCAATCTTGCTTAATCGCTGACCCCAAATCAATTTTTCTTCGCTACGCCATCCAACAAATATGACACCTGCTGAAAAAATCCTATCTGAAATCAAATCCCTGTGCGAATTTCACATGTCCCGATGCAAAATGAAGGTGACAAGACGGTGATCAAAAAGCAATATTGGCAATAGGTCGCCATTTTTTGTTAACCATCACCCAAGACACTTAATGGAGAAATGAACAACAATATTTCCGTCATCAAATAGCTCAAGATAATGCTTTTTTATCCCGCCATGGAAGATCAAGCAAAGACAAGGCCAGTCCTAGAGCGAACGACAACTCAACAACAAAGAATAAAACGAGGCAAAGGATTACAACGATGACAGATATAAGACGCGGCTTTAAAAATGGGTCAGATGAGTGTAAGACAAGAAAAAATGGGTGAGATATCACCCCTTACATAAAATCAATGTCGCATTGTGCCAGCTTAGATATTTTTAAAATAAGGATAAAACCATGCACGTCTTTGCCATACCACAAGGGCCATGCACAACATTAATAAAAAAAGACTCAGCGCACCACGATTTGGTTTGTTGATGATTGTTAATGTGTGTGTTTCGCTGGTTTCAGCGGGTACATTGTCAGTCAGATTAGTCTTGGTCAGATCTGAATTTTCACTTTGCGAATCCGCCCTTACCAGCATGTTACCGGAAAACCGATAAGCTATTTTCATAAGAACAGACGCGTTGTTATTCACACCTAATGTGCCAATGTCACACAAGAGCAAATGATTCTGCGATACATTATTATAAGGTTGGCATGGATAATTTTGCGACCACTCAAGCAATCTTGCCGCTTGTGGTAACAAAATTGACAGGCGGGTATTGGTGGCCTGATCTGGCCCCTGATTGGTTACCATGACAGTATAATCAATGGTTACGTCAGAATGCAAACTCCCATATGACGCAGTGATGACGGTCTCTAAATCTATCTCAGATGCTTGCTCTAATTCGCTGACTTTAGCCAATAATACGTCACTCTCACCGCCACCATACTGCGCTTGGAAGGCGGTATCCGTCACATACATACTCTCTGACCAGGTACCACCGGCTAGGTAAGCATGACGATCATCATCGACGCTTAAACCAAATAAAAAATCCGTTGACTCACCACCCAGTAATGTTGAATAGTCGACACTCAACCAACGCGTCTGCGGCTCCGGTGGTTTTGGCTTATAATCGGGATCGGGATCAAACAATAACTTTGTCAGAAAAATATCACTGTTCAAGCTAATGCCTTGCAGCCCATTGGCAATAGGAAAGTCCTGCGAAAGCGTATGCCCGCCCACAAAGATTTCATCGACATAAAATGGTGGCTCTTCATCACTGGCTTTGTTATGTCTTTTCACCACTAAGGCGGTAGCTACATCACGATCACTGCCACGCACAAACGTTGACATCATAATCTCACAGCCATCTCGGGTAAATTTGGTGACAAACGCTTCCAGTGAGCGAGCCGGGCCAAAACTGTCTAACAAACCATCTAACAGAGGAAAGCTTGATAGCTGGACTCGCATCCCTGGTTCTTCCGCGATCGGCTTGCCCTCCCCCAGCATAAAACCACCGGAATAGGTCAAACCCGCAATATACACTCCCTTGTGTTTTTTTGGAATATACGTAATTACCGTACCGTCCTCCTTAATTATCTTATCGTCCTTATCATCCTCATCGTCAGGACATTTATCGTCAACCAACTCATTGTCAAGCAACGTATCGTCTAAAGCAATCGCGGTGATTTCATCATCTTTATCGCCACCAATATAGGTGCGGAAAATCAACGTATCTAAATCCCCCGACAATTTCATTAAAAATCCATCAGAGCAGGCTCGTTGATCGACTAAATCCACATCTTCATCAATTTTACACAACCCAGTACCCGGATAATATTTACGATAACTTGGCAACGACTCGCTCCCTAATAAGTCCTCAGAAAACGTGGTTCCGGCCACATACACACCGTTCACATTATTGTCATTATCAAACTCTAAAACCAGGCTAGAAGCAAAATCATCGGCGCTCCCCCCCAAATAACTTGCCACCGATAATGCCCGCCCATCACTGGACAAACGACCCACAATCAGATCAGAGCCACCACTGAGTTGACACTGCAACACCTGCTCATCTGGAGCACCACCGGGACCAACACAAGGCGTTGCAAGACCGCTAGAAGTAGTATTCGCGGCAAAATAAACTTGGCCTTGCTTATCAACGTCAAGACCGCGTGCGCGTTCATCTTTTGAGCCACCCAAATATGTCGAATACACCAATTGACCATCACTGGTCAATTTACTAATAAATAAATCCAAGGTCTGCTCAACCTCATCGTCGCTCGGCGATAACACGCGCTGAAAAGCTTCTGATGTGATCGGAAAATTAGCTGACTCCGTCGCCCCCAATAAATAAATATTGTTATCGGCATCAATGGCCATAGCACGCGCCCCTTCATTGCCACAGCCGCCGAAAAAAGTCGAAAATAATAGATTACCCTGCGCATCAAACTTACTCAAAAAAACATCAAAGTCTTCCTTGAATTGAATACCTTGTGATCCATCAGGCAAGGTATAATTACAATCATTAATACCATGCTCTGCCTGAAAAAATGCCTGTTGAGTTTCGGCCTTAATAGGAAATTGAGCAGGATTTAATTGAGTTCCACCCGTGCTCACCAAGGCCGTTTCCGTAGTGGTCCCGGTGATATAAAAATTTCCGAAACGATCATTGACAATCGCCCTCGCATTATCTTTACCACTGCCACCAAAATAAGAAGCAAAAGATAAAACCGGATCGATAACTAAAGGCGCTGAAGCGATATAATCTGCCACCGCAAAGCCAATCTCATTGCCGCTCACCACAAACTGCCCCGCCACAAGCTGTCGTTGCCCATCAATGTCTTGATAAATAATGGGCGCATGTTGCATAAACATCCCCATGGGTGTCAATAATTCAAGTGAACCATCGGCGGCTAATTGAATTTTATCCGCGCCACTCACTTGAATACGAATATCACTGGGATTACCGCCAGTCTTCACCACAAAATCGTATTCCACTTTGCTTTCATGAAAACGATACACCAAATCAATGTTATCGTAGAGCTCATGCTGTACCACCGATTGATAGTGCGGCACATTGGCAATCCACTGCTTTGGCTGATTGCCAAAAAAATAATGACTGGTACTGGATAATTGTTTTTTGCCTTGCAGACTCACTTGACTATTAGCATGCAAATAAGAAAAGCTGAGATCGAGCACCGATAATGGTGACGGCTTAACTGAAGCATGCGATGCTTGATTTACCTTGCCACGGCCATGCAAACGTAATTTGGCCATGTTGCCGGTAATGGATACGTTATAATTTTTACCTTGCGAAAAAAACAGAATATCTTTTGCCGCCTGACCGTTGTTTTTTTCAAAGAAAGCATGTCCATCACCTTGCTTAACAGCTTGCTGATTAAGCAACAGCTTGCTTTGAGAATTCACTGGTTGCTTGGCATACAGCGGCGTCACCAAACAACAACTCACTAACAGAAAAAATAAACTGATCGATTTAATCATAATGCGATAAAGTATAATTGTTAACCACTTCGCTCTGACCTTCCCCTGACAAAAATAGGCTTCTAAATTGTTAGACAATTGTTTCACGTTTATTTTATACAAACAACAGGCCACAAATTTCATATAATTAAGCCCAACGTTTCAAATTCAGCTAGGCAGCACCCATAGGCAAAACCAGTTTGATGATAAAAAAACATAAAATTCTCAGCAAAATTATACCGCTAATCATTGTCAGTGTCGCTATTGGCGGTTTTATCATCTTAAAAAAAACGCGCCCAAGCGCCCCGGTCAAAGCCATCGAAGAACGCCAATGGTTGGTCCAAGCAGAAACCATTACCGTGGGCACATATTCGCCAGTCATCCCCTTATATGGACGCAGTGATGTCCCCAGCGTTACCACCATCACAGCGGCCATCCAAAGCCATGTACAACAGATACGGGTAAAACCCGGTGAATTTGTTAAGAAAAATCAAGTGTTATTATCCCTTGATGAGCAGCAAGTCAAAATACAGCTGCAACAACAAGACGCTGAAAAAAAAGAAATCGATGCACTAATAACCAGTGAAAAAACCCGTCATCGTTTTGATATTGAATTATTAAAGCAAGAACAACAACTCCTTCACTTAGCAAACCAAGCGGTTGCACGCGCCCAAGAGTTACAAAAAAATGATTTGGGCTCACGCGCCGTATTAGACGAAGCACAGCAAGCTGTCGCACGCCAACAAATTGCCGTGCAAAACCACCAGTTTCGGATTGATGACCACCCAGCCCGCTTGGCGCAACTCAGCTCACGTAAAGACAAAATTCTTGCAAATATGGCCTTAACCCAACTCGATTTGAGTTACGCAAAAATCGTCGCGCCAACAGATGCACGCATTATCAGTGTCCATACCACTCAGGGAGAGTATGTCAGTAAAAATAGTAAATTACTTACATTGCTTGCCAATCATCAAATTGAATTACAAGCCCAAATACCGTCACGTTATATCCCCCTCATCGAACAGCAGTTAGCCGAAGGAAAAACTCTCATGGCAACCAGTGCCGATGATACCTCGATGCCTTTCACCTTAACGCGGCTAGCCGCCTCCATCCGTGAAGGGCAAGGCGGTGTCGATGCTTTTTTCAGCTTTGGAGAAAATCCGCAAAATGTTCCCATCGGGCGCACCTATGAACTTTGGTTATCTTTACCGACTTTAGAAAACAGTTTTACCTTGCCTCAAGACGCCCTGTATGGCACCCATCGCGTTTATAAAATAGTGGACCAAAGACTAGTCGGCATTGAGGTTAGTTGGCTTGGTGAAATGCGTACCGAAAATTATTCCATGCGACTGATTTTGCAAAGCCCTGAAATTACCACCGGTGACGTATTATTAACCACTAAATTTGCCAACGCAATGCATGGTCTTAATGTGGTTGTCAGCGAACAATCCATCAAAGAAAAAGAATAATAATATGAACTCAACGCTGTTATCACGCTTTGCCCAACATCGAGTGGCGGCTAATTTACTAATGGTTATTTTGATCATGCTTGGTATTTGGTCATTATTAAAACTCAATACCCAATTTTTTCCTAATTTTGCATTAGATGTGATCAACGTACGTGTCATATGGAGCGGCGCCAGCGCAGAGGATGTTGAACAAGCCATCACCATTCCCTTAGAGCAGGAATTGCGCTTGGTAGACAATCTCCACAAAATCAGTTCCACCTCAGCCACCGGTGTTTCGGCCATCTCTCTGCAATTTAAAGATGGCAGTGATATGGCCATGGCACACAACAGTATCACCGAATCCGTATCACAAATCCGAAACCTACCCGTCTCTAGCGAAAAACCGATAATTACTCGCGTGGCACGCTATGAACGTATTGCCAAACTCATATTGAGTAATGAACAAGGGGTCGAAGAATTACGTCAATTAGCCTATGACATAAAAAATGATTTGTTGACACGGGGTATCGCAAAAATCGACATCCTTGGATTACCGGATACACACATTGAAATCCAAATCGCGAATAAACAATTACAGGAATTAGACTTATCCTTAGATGATATTGCTAATCGTATTGATCAACTCAGTCAAGACATTCCCGCCGGTTTTGTTGGCCAAAATAATGTGGCGCGTCAACTGCGCAGTCTGGCACAACAACGTGACGCCTTGGGTTTTGCTCAATTACCGGTGATCAGTGATGGCCAAGGCCAGCGCTTAGCACTCAGCGATATTGCCAATGTTGAGCAGCTTGCCCGCGACAAACATATTGACTTAACGGTCGACCAAACCCCCACCGTGGAACTCACTTTGCTGCGCACCGAAACCAGTGATGCATTAGTGTCTGCTCGCATTTTAAATCAATGGTTAAGCGAGATGGAACCCAGCTTACCGCCCAGCGTACACGTCCGCGTCTATGATCAATCCTGGCAATTGATTAACGAGCGTATCCGATTACTATTAACCAATGGTTTGGGTGGTTTATTGCTTGTTGTCGCAATTTTATTTATTTTTCTTAATGGGCGCATCGCCTTTTGGGTCGCAATTGGTATTCCGGTCTCTTTTTTAACGACGCTGTGCATTTTGTACCTGGTCGGTGGCACCATCAATATGATTAGCTTGTTCGGCTTGATTATGGCGGTCGGTATTATTGTGGATGATGCCATTGTGGTGGCAGAAAATTCGTTATCCAATTTACAAGCCGGTGACTCCCCAGAACAAGCGGCGATAAAAGGCGCAAGACGCATGTTTGTCCCAGTGGTCTCATCATCACTTACCACCATTGCTGCATTTCTGCCACTCATGTTAGTGGGCGGTATTGTGGGCAATATTCTGTTTGCCATTCCGTTAGTCATTATCTGTGTCGTGATTGCATCATTGATTGAGTGTTTTTTCATTCTTCCGGCGCACATGAGCATGGCATTCAGACACATGGCAGGGCGTCCCCCATCAAACAAACGACAACAATGGGATACGAAATTTAATCGCTTTCGGGATCGCGTTTTTGTACCACTGGTAGACAAAGCGGTGACCCATCGCGGCATTACCTTAGCGTTAGCTATCTCGGCGTTTATCTTGTGCATAGGTCTGGTTGCCGGAGGACGCATTGGTTTTGTATTTTTCCCCAGTGTGGAAAGCAAAATTATTTATGCCAACGCCAGCTTTACCGCAGGAACCCCCGCCCATCAAACCAAACAGTTTCTGGCGCACATGCAACAAACGTTACGACAAACAGAACAACAATTCGGTGAAAACCTGATTGAAATTGCCATGGTTCGCCATGGCATCACCTCCAGTGGTGGTGGCCAAGGCAGTCGGCGAGGCGATCAATATGGCTCGCTGATTGTGGAACTAAGCTCTCCCGACCAACGTAATATCAGTAATGATCAGTTCATTCGTGCCTGGCAGCAACATATCAAACAGCCACCAGGCATTGAGTTTTTTAACATCACGCAACGCGCCAGTGGCCCCACCGGCCAAGCCATCGCTATTGCGCTAACCGGTCAAGACTCCTTCACGTTAAAACAAGCCGCCACCGTATTATCTGATCGGTTACGGGCCTTTGAAGGCGTCAGTGCAGTTGAAGATGACCTTCCCTGGGGACAAGAGCAACTCATTTACCAATTGACCCCCGTGGGACAAACCTTAGGTCTGACAGTCAAAGCCATTGGGCAACAATTAAGAGCCGCCTTTGATGGAAGACTCGTACAAATTGTGCAAAAACAAGAAACAGAGCTGGAGGTTCGAGTGCGTTTAATCGCTGACGAGCGCGCACAACTCACCTCATTAAGTAAAATTAATATTACATTACCCGATGGCAGCAGCGTGCCCTTAAATACCGTGGTTAAATTAACACCTAAAAAAGGCTTCGAAGCCCTGCGTCATAGCAACGGTCAACTGGCGGTACAAGTGACTGCCAATGTCGACAAATCACTTAATAATACGCAATTGATTCTTGAATCCTTAGAAGCCACCACCCTAGTGGATATTTTTCAACAATATGGTGTCAGTTATTTTTATGAAGGCAGTGCTTCCGATCAAGCAGAGACCATGCAAGACATGAAGCGCGGCGCCATATTTGGACTCATCATGATCTATTTAATTTTAGCTTGGGTATTTGCCTCATACAGCAAACCGCTGGTGATCATGGCGGTGATTCCGTTTGGTATTATTGGCGCGATTATTGGCCATCTCTTATTAAATATTGAAATCACGATTCTTTCTTTATTTGGTATTGTGGGTTTATCAGGCATTGTCGTCAATGATTCCATCATCTTAGTCTCGCTTTACCAGCAATTGCGACAACAACAAATCCCCGTAAAAACCGCCATTGTGCAAGCGACCCAACAGCGATTCAGAGCGGTATTATTAACCTCACTGACCACCATTGCCGGTTTAACCCCATTACTTTTTGAAACCTCCGTACAAGCACAGTTTTTAATACCCATGGCCACATCGATTACCTTTGGGCTTGGTTTTGCGACCCTTTTAGTGCTGCTAGTGATACCAGCCCTATTGTCACTGATTGAGTCTATATTTAGTGCTCAGCGTTTTCGTGTAAACCCAGGAACCTCTCATGTTAAATCAAAAAATATACTTCCCGAATAAAAAAGGCGAAAAGCTTGCCGCGTATCTGGACCGGCCGGTTGGCATCAATCCCAAAGCCTACGCCATTTTTGCTCACTGTTTTACCTGTACCAAAAATATAAAAGCAGCAAGTTATATCAGCCGCTCATTAACCCAACAAAACATCGCTGTGATACGCTTTGATTTTTCCGGCTTGGGGGAAAGCGAAGGCGACTTCGCTGAGACTAATTTCTCATCAAATGTGGATGATTTAATCGCCGCCTATGACTTTCTGGCAGCGGATAAAAATTATCAAGCACCACAGCTTATCATCGGTCATTCTTTAGGGGGGGCGGCGGCCATCATGGCGGCGACTTCTATGCCTTCAGTGGTGGCTGTTGTGACCATTGGCACTCCCAGTGAGCCCTCTCACGTAACTCGACACTTCGATCATAAGTTACCCGACATTGAAACCCACGGCCAAGCAGACATTGATATCAGCGGCCGAACGTTTCAAATCAAAAAACAATTTGTCGATGATGTCAAACACGTCAATATGAACAATGCTATAAAAAATTTACACCGTGCATTATTAATTTGCCATGCACCACACGATGACACCGTGAATATTCAACACGCCGGCAAAATTTTTCAAACCGCCCAACATCCCAAGAGTTTTGTTTCATTAGATAATGCAGATCACTTGTTATCCAACTCAAGCGACGCATTATATACCGGACAGCTCATTGCCGCCTGGGCAAACCGATATTTAGCTGTCCAAGATGAAACACCACCGCATTCACCCACCCATCAGGTGGATGTACACACTTATCCCGAAGGGGTATCCACTGAAATTAACGCCAATGGCCATGCACTGATGGCCGATGAACCGCATCACTTGGGCGGTAACAATCTCGGCCCCACCCCTTATGAACTTCTCAGTGCCTCACTGGGTGCCTGTACCAGTATTACATTGAGGATGTATGCCGACCGAAAAAACTGGCCACTGGAAGATATTCATGTGACAGTCAGTCATGAAAAAATCCACGCATCAGATTGCCAAACCTGTACTGAAAAAAATCAGTATGTTGACAAATTTACCCGACAAATGACCTTATCAGGTCCATTAACGCCGGAACAAACAGAACGCTTGCTTGCCATCGCCGATAAGTGTCCAGTGCATCGCACATTACACCAATCGATTTTAGTCGAAACGCATCTTTTAAATTGATATACTCAGAGCTGCGGCCATTAACGATGATTTGCGATTCCCAGTATTGAACTATTGGGCCGACCATCAATCAAAAAATCATCAAAATCACAGCAAAGATTATTACCTCTTGTGACACCGAATTAATCCAACGTTGAGTGCGAAAAACCCCCACTTTAATGAGCATGCAGAGTACATATAAGGCACTGTCACTATGACTGAACTACCAGAATCTATTCATGGCCTTCCTAATATTTGCGGTAACGAAACGTTGATTCAACGTGTGATTGATGAAAACCGCAACCAAGCGATCTATTTACCTGAAAGTAAAATCGATTTCCAGACAATTAAAGCCGCCTACGCCATCGCATTACATATGCATCAGCCACTGATTCCTGGGGGCGGTGATGATTTAGAAACTGCTGAAGTCATCAGTAATTTAAAATATATGATGGATCACCCAAACATGCGCGATAACCATAATGCACCGATATTTCAATGGTGTTATCGGCGCATGGGAGAACTTATCCCACAACTGGTGGGGGAAGGCAAACAACCCCGGTGTATGCTCGAATACTCTGGGACTTTATTGCATGGACTTCGTCACATGGGTTTACATGAGGTCATTGATAGTTTAAAAATAATCACTTGCAATATCAGCTATCGCGACCACGCCGAGTGGTTAGGCGCGCCATGGGGACATCCCGTGGCACCTTCCACACCCACCCAAGACTATCGCCTCCATGTCAAAGCCTGGCAACATCACTTTGCCGCCATCTTTGGCACGGAAGCATTAGCACGAGTACGCGGCTTTTCTCCTTCCGAAATGGCCTTACCCAACCACCCGGATGTTGCCTATGAATTTGTCAAAACGCTCAACGACTGTGGTTATCAATGGGTGCTGGTTCAGGAGCACACCATCGAAAGAACCGGCTCAGGCCAGCACTTAGAGCAACCGCACCTACCCCAACGGTTAGTATGCCGTAATGCCAAAGGTGAAACCGCAGAAATCATCGCCATTATAAAAACCCAAGGCAGTGATGCCAAGTTAGTCGCGCAAATGCAGCCTTACTACCAAGCCAAAAGCTTAACTCGTTGGCAATTGGCTGGAAAATCCGTCCCACCACTGGTCACTCAAATTGCCGACGGTGAAAACGGTGGCGTAATGATGAATGAGTTTCCTTCTAAATATCAATCCGTGGTGCATAAATGCTCATATACCGATACACCGATCATGAATGTCACAGAATATCTTGAACATTTATTCGCCATGGGCATTAGCATACAAGACTTACCCACGATTCAACCGATACATCAACAAAAAATTTGGGACAATTTTACACCCGGTGATGGTTCAGAGAAACTCACATCCGTCATTGAAACACTGAAAAAACAAGATCATCCATTTCATATGGATGGCGGTAGTTGGACCAATAACCTATCCTGGGTGAAAGGTTATGACAATGTCTTAGGACCCATGGAAAAAGTCAGCGCATTATTTAATGAAAAAGTCACAAAAAAACAAATGCCAACCCATGAACACCGCTATCGCAATGCATTATTTTATCTGCTGACATCACAAACCAGCTGCTATCGATACTGGGGCCAAGGCACCTGGACTGACTATGGCCGGGAATTATGCCGGCGCGCTGAAGCGATTATTACGCATGATTTTTAACTTAGGAATGGGCGCTCAGCTTGGGTTTCTATTCACCTAAAGCGCCTACTTATGGTGGACGCTTTAATTGACCACGGCAGGTTTTATTTTTGCGGCGCTGCCAGTTGAGTGAGGCTGCGATAGCTTTGTACAAACTGCATTAAGCCATCGGAACGCCCAGCGACTGTATCCACTGCACAGCGCACGTTTTCAAGTTCTTCCAGCACAACCATCTCTCGGCTTCAAAGCAAATCCCATTGTTTATTGCTGGCACTTCAACGGCTCAATTTTGTTCTTCCACCACCGTCAGCTCGCGTGGAATCACTTCTTTATACATCGGGTTGGCGATTTCCAAACCTACCTTACCTACCCGTATCAAACCGAGATCAATAAGGTATTGCTGATCTTCGACTGCAGTAGCAGAACTTTCAATAGCTTCACCAAGTAAGATCGGTTGAATCACACGTTGAACCCGTGGTTCATTGATTTTGTCAATCAGTTGATCCAAATGTACGTCACGGCGTTTAATTAAAATTTCAACAGCGTTACGTACATCATTCACGGTGATGGTGTGCTCACGTGGTGGCGCATGCTTGCCAAAACATAACTCTCGCCCCAGCGCGTTAACTAACCAAGGTTGACCGAGGGTGTTATCGTAAATTAAATCCAAGGCGTCTTTTTCAAAGCACTGTCCAGTAGCAGAGGTATGTTGCTGATACTCAAAAGTCTCTGATTCCGTCGAAGAAGAATCTCCTCGTGCGTCTACCATATTGTGATAAATATAAATCACAGACTTATCCTTGATTGCCTCACGTCCGGCATCACGAGTCCAGGCTTTCACTTCTTCTGCTGTAACCGCTATGCCACCAACACCACCGAGTATTTTGCTTCTTAACACAGTGCTTTTGGTAGATACCATCTACTAATATGTCATCAATCCCGCCATTTGCATATATCAACTGACGATGAGGTAATAAGGATGCCATGCCCAAATTCGTATAAAACGAAAACGACGACGGGTATCATCGTTGTGATGGCGAGAAGCCCAATACTTATCCTGACGACTGGCAATCAAAATCTCAAAATCAGCCAACTCATTGACATTAGCACTGGGCAACTGCTGAGAGAGATCTTTAATCAGTTGTATCTCCACCGTTTTAAAAGTCTCAACTTCAGACAATTGATCAAGCGTAAATTCGCCTAGCTTACGATCAATATTCAAAGCGTCAGATACCCATTGAGAAATTTCATCAAACCAACGGTAATAACGAGAGCTGTCACGCCAGCGCGACAAGAACGACCGAGCAGAAGCCACAGAAGTGGAATGCGACAACATCAGACTACGCGCCCAATCCGGTACCTCGTCCAAGCCTTCAGCAAATCCTGTCACTAACAATTGAATCATGAGGCATCTTCTGACGTTTCTCATTATTAAGACTACCAACCATCAGCTGACGATTTGCAATATGATTAGCATTCTTTTTGTAATCATCTATCAAATGCTCAGCGACCCCTTCCTTCCGGCTTATACATTACCCTTCCCTTGCATCATTAAAAACATTACGATAGTGGAACACCCGTCACTAAAGATACGACCTGTCTCAAATGATCTTTAAATTGATTAAAACTCGGCATATCAATTCGCTGCACATCCACTTCACCATCCCGTACGCTCTGTGTCATAGCCTGAGCAGAATCGTTATCCACCACTGCTGTCAACTGGTCTTTCAAGGGGTGTGCCCCATCATCATTACCCGACTCATTTTCAAGCGCTGTACAATGCTGGTAATTATTAGCTAAAGCACACAACAACCATGCTTCTGATTTTGGTTTTGGGATCATTGGTATACCATGAGCGTAACCTTCATCTTCGAAGCCCTTAATCATAGAATCCCACTTATCTTGCCACTCACCTCTACCTGCCGAAGCCAAGTCATCAGAGTCACGAAACAAAACGGCTATAACCTCGCCATCGGTTTCATCAGATTTTTCCAACGCCCGCTTAGCCAACACCCTCGCATTGCGACGAAAATACAGCGTCTCCTTTTTTTTCTTCACCCCCGGTAACGAGGGAGACTTACGAAGCGCTTTTAAATCTGCCGCTCCATCAACCAAATATTTTTCAGATACAAACTCAACCAAACCAGAATCAATGTGCGACAACTCGTACCCCTGAGCCTGTTCCACCAACTTATCCACCATCACCGCCATTGGTCCCGGTAAAAACTCACTCCCTTTACACTGCCTCAATGCCATATTGCAATAGCCAATATCTGTTGGCCCTTCACCACTCAGCAATAGATACATACTGTTCTCCTATTGCTGAGGTATTCGGTTTATTTCATTAGCAAGCTGAGTGAGGTCGGTATCCACAAAAGCTTCACCAGGCCCCATGACCCTCAACTTTTCAGCCATTGAAGGGATTCCAAACAAGGGTATAGCCTGGGTATAACCCTGTTCTGTCTTATACAGATAAATCACTCCCGCTTGGGCAACATCATCATCCAGGTAATTGAGAATCATCGGGCTGTGAGTTGTTACCAATACCTGCTTATCAGATTTAACCAGCACCTTCATGAGGAATTCAACCAGCTCCGGATTGATGCCGTTTTCAATTTCATCAAATAATAAAAAACTATGTTCGCTGAAAAATTGAGAAAGCACTGCCATCATTCTCAACATGCCATCATTAATGTGGCGTGCATCCGACTTTAAAATATGATCTTGATACTTTTCTTCAATAGAAAGGAGCTTCCAACCAGATCGTATGGATTTGGCAGAAAACGTATCAAGTTGAGGATAAATTTTCTTTAGCCCGCGAAGCAAAGACGTATGTTTATCCTTATCCAGTTCAAATAAAAATGCTGATAAATTTTGTCCACCTAAGCCTAATTGACCTTTGGCCTCTCGGGTTCGAGTTCGCAATAATTCAGGAGAAAGTAAATCAAGCGATTCCAACTGCACAAAAAAGTATTTCAACTTGGCAAATAAGCCAGGAATCTGTGATTCCTTGAGCTGAGATAATATTGAACCCTGATAATCAAATGCAATTTCTACTTTAATCGGTGAAACATCCGGTTTTTCCAAATTCCATATTGTGAATTTTCCTTCCTCAACCTTCAGCAAGTTTTTCTGATTCCATTTCACAGTTTCACTAGTGCAACGTAAGCTCACCCTGTTAAAGCTTGCTTTCCATTTAACCACTCCTCCTTCATGCTCAAGTTCAACTTCCAGTTCGATATTGCTTTTTTTAGTCAGACGTGAGTTGAGATCTGCAGCCATCCATTGACGAACTGAAAGCCAGCCATCAATGTCTCCCTTAAACTGCTGAGCAATAAAATCTAAAACCTGAAGTACAGTTGATTTACCTGCTCCGTTAAGCCCCACCAAACAATTAAAAGAAGCCAACTCAAGCTCAAAACCAACCAGAGACTTAAAGTTATCTACCTGTATACGGCTAATTTTCATTCTATTATCCAGTCAATAAAACCTAATTAATTATCATTTTATACCAGTTATCTCCACTTCGCTGGGCTATAGGCCAATACCCTTATGCAGATGCCCTTTGCGATCAAAGACTTTCTCCAGCCCTTGGATGAGTTGGTTTAAATTCACGTCTATTATCCTCCTCCTCTGTACAGTAAGGTTAATCGGTATCCCCCTGTGACAGCATACCTGTCGCACCCACTCGATCGGTATAGGACTCGACACCAAACTGGTTATTGCCCCAAGCGTTAATATCCAGACATCGGCTTGTTATCTGTGCCACTAGACAAAGGCTCAGGGGATGGACTTGATTCCAAAACACGCTGTGAATATATCCCTATACGCTCTACATTTTCATCCATGAAAATGAAGGTGTTTGAAAGATAGTCACCACGGCGGGTTGACCCTCAGGAATTATATTTGGCCCATGTTCGAGTAAGCGTTGCTGAGCCTCAGATGTGGTCAGGCCATTCATGGAGACTTTTAAGTGCGCCAACGTGTCAGTCAGCTCCATATTGTGCCAATTATGTTCTGACATGTTCACCTCCTATCCATAGAAAGTCACCGAAGATCACAACAACATTCATTGAAATAGAAAAAATAAAACTAGAGAATTTTCGATGAAAAAAGACTCGATACGAATTATCTGAAGATTGTATACTTTACCATTTATCTGCGAGTTGATTTACCTGGTATGCCCTTCATTGTACTATACACAACATCGCTAGAAGTGGGAGTTTTCGCACTTAGATCTGGATTAAGAATGGAAGAATCATTGAACAATATCGAACACAAAGTGAAACAAAACAGTCCCATTTATCAAATTTATTACCAACGTTATCCGCTTGCGTTTCGTTTTGGTAGTTATCATGCGCTGATTCGCGCACTCACTATTCGCCATTTGGTACAACGACTTTACCGCCACTCAGCGTTACATGAACAAACTTTTACACGCTTACAGCGAACACGGGATCTCATACGCCAATTAATATACTTTGATCAATATAGCAACGAATATAAACAAGCGATTAAACAAATCAACCAGGCTCACCAAGGAGTCAATGCCAATAACGAGGATTTTTTATACGTCTTGTCAACATTTTTCCTAGAACCCATTCGCTGGAATCAACAATATGAACGCCGCTCAATCACAGACAATGATAAACAATTATTAATTGATTTTTGGTGTAATGTCGCCACTGAAATGCACATTAACCAACTTCCCGAGTCACTGTCCGACTGGGAAAACTATCAAAAATCCTATGAAAGTCATCACCAATCCTATAGCTCTGAAGGTCAGCACATTGCCTTAGAATCTTTACAGCAAGTGCCTAAACTCGCCCTACCGGTAGGATTGCAGGGTATCGCACGACAATTATTACTGTCCACCATGGACCCAGCCGTGCAGTCTTGCTTAGGGCTTCCATCGGCCAGGTTACCGTTAAAATATATTATTCCAGTATTAAATAAAACAAAGTCGTTTGTTCGAAAAACCAACCCCAATCATGTTTACACCGGCTAAATCCAGTTAACGATGGGGAAACCAGGGGAGTGGTCATATTTGTCTAACAGGAAAGTGATTGCGTTGCCCGCTTTTACGCTGATTAATAAATTTGAAGGCCGATGGGATTTCATCTGCATTTCAATCAAATAATCTGCCTTCGATTAATTATTCTTTAGTGGCATACTTTAGAATCTCAACCACTTGCTCTGTTGTTTTAGCCCACGCCATGGCCGCTGCATCTACTTCTTTTAACGGATGAATAATATCCTCGGCATGCAAAGTAATATAAGGTGTACCCAAGGCTGCACAATAACCGGCATCAAAGGCGGCATTCCACTGTTTGTATTTATCACCAAATCTAACCACCACAATGTCACTATTTTCTATTAAGGTTTTGGTGCGAATTGCATTCACTTTTGCTGATTTGTGATCTCGCCAAAATGGACTCGGCTCTTGCCCCAAATGATCTCCAGCCGCATCACTGGCTTCATGGTCGGTCACCGCAGAGGTAAAGTGGATAGCGAGACCATTTGCTATGGCACCTTGTTTGATTTCTTCCCGCCAACTCGTGTGAATTTCACCCGATAAATAAACGATTAAATCCATTATTTTATTTCCTATTTTATTCAAAAATTAAGCTGATTTAAAATCGGTATTGAGACAAGCCTTCTTCATTCCTTAGACCTGGCGCTAATTTTTTTCTTTTTGGGTTTATAGTGCAGTTTAGCTACTTCATAAGATCGTCGTCCCCAAATTGCAGCTTGCTCTGGATCTTCTAATATGTCATCAGGGGCTAAAAAATATGACATTTTTACTATTTTATCGCCCTTTGTATATTGGAACGGTGGCAATGACAGGCTCGTAAAATATTCTTCTATGGTCTTATCCGCTTTCAAATAAAGTTGGTCATCGGCAATCAAACCGAACATAATATCATTATGGTATAAGCCATAACCACCAAACATTTTTCTGGCTTTAATGGAACCTAACTCTCGAAAAATTTCTTGTAAATAACTGACAAACTCAGACATTTTTTACAGTTTTCCATCATACATCATGGTAGTATATTCATTTCATCACTGTCCCTCGTTTGGATAACGATCACGATAGACTACCGATTTTATTGACTTGCGTTTTTCCCAATCCAGATTTTCCAACTCAGGTTGCTCCAAAAACTCATTGACATAACCAATGCACAGATAAGCCACGAGTTTATGTTGTGGTGGCGCATGTAGAATTTTTTTAACCGCCTCCGGATCGAGTATACTGACCCATCCTAAGCCGACATTCAATGCCCTGGACATTAACCACATATTCTGTATTGCACAGACAACACTATATTCACCCATTTCTTTCATTGTCGTCTGACCCAGTACAGGCTTTGTTGATTGCTTGTAAAACACGGCAATATTGACAGGTGTTTCAAGTATGCCTTCTAACTTTAATTGGGCATACATTTGTTGCTTATCATCACTAAACAGCTTCTCGGATTTTTTATTTTCTATCGCAAAACTATGAGCGATTCGTTGTTTCGTTGCTTGCTCACGTATCACCACAAATTCCCATGGCTGAGAAAACCCAACAGACGGGGCTAAAGATGCCGCCATCAGAATTTTTTCAATGACTTCTGCCGTGATATCCTGTTGGGTAAAATTATTCCCGCGCACATCTCTACGCAACCGCATGACTTCTTCAAGCAATTGCTGCTCATCAACAGTGAAGTATTTATTTTTCATGAAAGCCTTTATTCAATACTTCTGCCATCAAATACATCAAACTTTAACGACGAAGTATCCACATTTTCGACACCTCCAAGATTCACTCGATAATGGCCTGGCTTTCTCATTGTTTCATGAAAGGGATAAATGCCACATTTTTCACAAAAATAATGATCATGACAATGCCTTCATGCCGCATGATGACTGGCTTGTTGCACATCAAAATCAAGCATACGTTCGATGGGACGTCGTGCTTGTTCAATGTGGTTCATGTCTAAATAATCAATTAAAAAACCTTCGCCGTTGATTGCATCACTCACCCGTTGTACTGTATTTCGTTTCATATACGGACAGGCATTGCATTGACAACCCGTATAAATCGGCGCTTGCCGAATATCCAAATCAGCCCGGAGCTGCCGCATGTTATATAGTAATCCTTCTTCAGTTGCGACATAGATTGGCCGCTTGCCTGCATCAATATCGCTGATCCATTGTAACATCTGCTTGGTCGAGCCAATAAAATCGGCTTGTTTTAACACCGGCAACGGGGATTCGGGATGGGCAATCAAAAAAGGTCCAGATTCATTGGCTTTCACCTCTGATAATATTTGTTGTACCCGTTCCGCATTAAACAGATCATGTACTTCACACACCGCACTCCACAGTGGCATATTGTAACCGTATTGATGATTCAGATAAGCACCCATGTTACGATCTGGTGAAAAGATCACTTGACGGCCACTCTCATAAAGATGAGCAACAATGTCATCCACATTACGCGAAGTCACCACCCAATCCGCCATGGACTTGGTTTCAATGCTGGAGTTGATATACGTTACGTGAGCATGATCGGCATAACGATCACGCCAACGTTTTAGCGAACTGGTATCCGTTTGGGTCACCAACGAACACGTTGAACGCTCATCAGGTAAAATCACTTCGGCTTCTGGATTTAGCAACTTGGCCGTTTCTGCCATGAATTTTACACCAGCAAACACAATACGATCGGCTTTCTCACGCTGCGCGATCATGGCGAGCTCTAGCGAATCCCCCACATAATCCGCCATCGCCTGGACTTCAGGTATTGTATAATAATGCGCTAATACTAATGTCGTTTTCATTTCATACCCCACTTTCATTTAATGATTTCAACCATACCAGGATTCTTCACGCGATACAGCCGCGCCGGACGATGCGCCCCATCACGCCGTACGTCACCGGTTTCTTCGATTTTTTCCATCGCCAATACCCATTTACGAAAATTACGTTTATCCACCTCTTCCTGCAAAATCATTTCATACACCCCCTGCAATTCGGCCAAAGTGAATTCGCCAGGCATAAATTGAAAAGCAATCGTAGAATAATCCAGCTTGGCCACCAAGCGATGGTGGGCAACATTCACAATTTTTGGATGATCAAAAGCCAATACAGGCATCTCATCCATGGCAAACCAACCGATCGCTTCAGCATCCGTTGCCGCACGCAGGTGGATTCTTTCCGAGGGAATTAACGCGTAATAGGCCACCGTAATAACGCGCTCACGAGGATCGCGCTCTGGATGACCAAAGGTATATAACTGCTCCAGGTACACACCGCTTAGCCCGGTTTCCTCTTCCAACTCTCTGCGCGCACCTTCCTCCAGGCTTTCATCCAATTGTAAAAAACCACCAGGCAATGCCCACATACCCTTATAAGGCTCACCTTTACGCTTAATCAATAACAGCTTCAACTGCGCATCACGAATCGTAAAGATCACAATATCAGTCGTCACCGCCGGATGTGGATATTGGTAAGAATACATCGTTTAACCTTGTTAGTGTAGATTGCACACAAACAAGATAGTGTTTTATCAACACTATGTCAAGCAATTCTTGACAACAAGAAATAACTATTAATTATCATGCTGTTGAAAAAATAATGAATGCATAATCGAAATTTTATACTAAAATCCTACGGCCATCAGAACTCCAAATAGCCCTTATATTGAAATCTTAAATTTCTTAGCGCTCATTCCGCCAGTTAAATGGCTAATTTTCATCCATACAGAAGATTGAGTTAATTATTTTTATATTTTTCAATGTACTACAAGCAACTCTGACCTACCTTGCACTAGCAAGTCTTCCCAGCTCAACTTCGAGGATTTGGTTTTTTTGATGAAATGTTATGCTGTCATTCCGAGTACTGTCAGAAAATTAATCATGATCACGAGTTAATCTAATGCTTGAGATTGACGTATTGTCATCATAAGCTTGTCTAACAGAGCGAGCGATTTCTATTGCAATATCTTTTGTAGAAAGTATATCCATGATGAGTCTATATTTTCCTTTTCCCAATATTTCCGCGCTTTCAGAATATCGATGGGCATCAGGATTTAACTCAATATCTTCTAATTTTTTCAAATCATTGATTGTTTTTTCAGCCTTGATTTTCATATTTTCCTCATTAAATAAGGCAATACGTTTATCAATGGTTAAATCTAATTCTTGTTTAGTTAACGCCAGCAGTGAATGACGATCTTGGAATAATGCTTTATATTTGCCAGGTAAAATGTCAATTGCCATTCCATTATTTTTCATCTCTGCTGTTTTCTTCGATATTTCCAGTTTAATTATGTCGCATAAATTATCAATTGCAGATTGTATTCCTTTAGTGCCTGCTTTACCTCTTACCGCTGATTCAAAACGGTTACGATCTAAATAACTAACGTGGCTTATCAATTGAAAATCATCACTCTGCTGGTCAATAAACACATACACAATTTCAATCCCTGACTGTATAAACGCTTCCTTTATCTCTAATTTACGCGCCTTAATTTGACGCTCCAATGATAATCTAGCCTGCCTCGTCTCTTCTGAAACCTCATCAATTGCTGAGAATAATCTTTGAATATCGGACGCCTGATTTAGTGCTGATTGCTTTGCATCTTTTAAGGATTTCTCTGCCACCTTAAATAATTTCACATGTCTAGCGGCAACCACAAAATCATCATCTGTCGTCAACTCAGTATTTCTAGATTGAATTAAAGTGATAAGATCGTTTTTCCACTCATCAAAATTTGAGCTTTGAATTTTTCCTGTTAATTTAATGATTAATTGATTCATAGTAATAATCCCTCAGAAATAATTCTCATTCCCCTGGCTTGGTCTTCTATTGTTAATTCCATTTCTACACTCACACTTTTCAGCAGATAAAAAAAAGCCCTCGCAGTTAGGCTGGGAGGGCTTTTTTTGTTAAAGGTTAAGGGGTCAAAATTTAACCTACTTTCTGCGTTTTCTCGCAATCTATCCTTATTCCTTACGTATGTTTTTTCTTAGCAAAATATTTGACTCCATCCAGTGATTCAAAGTCACAATCTTGTGTCCATACCAAAGCATCAAACTTTTGTGCTGTTGCGTAAATTATACTATCCGCTAACGGGAGCTTATATTCCACACCATAGTGGGCTGCATCAATAGCTAACGCGCCATCTAATGGGACAACCTTACCTTGTTCTATATGAGCAATACATTCCAATGCCATATCTTCACCCCGTTGACGAAGAATGCATTTGAATACTTCAGTAATGATGATACTTGGTACGATTAGTTTATTGAGGTTTTCTATAGGCCGTGAAAATGCTGCCGCATTATCATCACCGGCAAAATAGGACAGCCACGCAGACGAATCTACGACGTTCATATACGATCATCATCTCTCTTAACGTCTGTATCTATTCCCTTCAGTAAACCTTTCATTTTTTTCATTGGCTTGATCGGAATAAGCTCTATACGGTTGCGATACGTCAGCATCTGTATTTTTTGCCCAGAAACTATTCCCATCGAATCTCTAACTTCTTTTGGGATAACTATTTGAAATTTAGGGGAAACTGTTACGGCTCTCATACTAACACCTTATCGATAAGACATTGGTATTACTTTATATCTATCGATGCCACATGTCAAACAGATAACACATAGATAAGCAGCGCCGCATCAGCTTCCGGGTAGGAGCAGCGGATTGCTCCGCCACGCCCCCCACAGGTCCGAACGTGTCCTTTAAGTCATCCGGTTCTTCAGAATGTAAAGTCCTGACACAACTCTACTGTATGACAATATACCTAGCAAACCCTAAAGGTCTTAAGGGGTCTTATTATAAGTATAAGGGGACAAATCTTGAGTTTTTGATGGGCTAACGTCTCGCTCCAGAAAAAGTCCTGAAAAACCCATCGCCCTCCATAATATATTTTCTATGAATAGTCACCACCCATTGCTCGGGCTTGTCCAACAATGCGATAAGGTTGTGGTTCGCTCTACTCACACAACCTATCTTTATTCGTTAGGCATTTATTCATCTATTACTTTAAATTCTGCTGAATTTTGTATTGCGTCAATACTTACTAGCTTTAGCTTGTGAGATGACCGCTTGTAGTTAAAGACCCATATTTTTCCAGGACTGATATCAACAAACCTTTCTTGCTCTTTGCCGGGAAACGCAATCAAAAAATCGGCTTTATTATCTGATATGTTTATATCACCTATAGAAATCGTAATATCGTATTTTTCACTGTAAGCACTTTTTAGCCGAAGGACACCAAGGTATCCAGGACATCCATCGAAATATCCAGCACCAAATAACTGTCAGCATCCACACCCAATTCAAAAATGCATCACGCTATGCAACACCAAAAAGTAATAATAACTGAAATAAAAAAGGAGAGGAAAAAAATCGCCCCAAAGGAA
>Ga0316206_1000930_pt1 | contig 31145 bp, 27 predicted proteins | sample 6monthpyrite_MG_FD_204942 | JGI IMG/M metagenome (GOLD analysis project Ga0316206, IMG submission 204942) | Microbial mat bacterial communities from mineral coupon in-situ incubated in ocean water Damariscotta River, Maine, United States -... | ecosystem: Environmental > Aquatic > Marine >... | reverse complement strand
TGGATAGGCTTTATTATCATTCTGGTAATGACGGTGTTGGCGGGTTTGTTTGTACACCAGTATGAGCCATTTGGCATTGAAGACAGTTTTGGTTTTTTTGCCTGGTATGGTTTTATTACCTGTGTTGGTATGGTGCTCTTAGCCAGGTTACTGGGCTTAATTTTAAAGCGGCCTGAAAATTATTACGATGATGATGCCAACAAGGGTTTACATAAAAGTGGGGTAGAGCATGACTGAGTTATTATTCCCTCCGGGTTTATTGCTTATCATTGGTGCCTTGTTCATGCCGCTGGGAATAAAAATCCGCAATGCACTTATCTTTGCTTTACCCGTGTTGTGTTTATTCTTTATTTGGTCAGCACCTGCAAACTATGTGCTCACATTACCTTTTCTTGGCTTTGAACTCGAACCCATAAAAATAACGACAACAGGAAGGTTGTTTGCCACAGTCTTTAGTTTAATGGCTTTAGTCGGCGGCATCTTTGCTTATAAGCAAGCGAGTATCCTGGAGCTTGTTGCCGCCTTTACTTATGCCGGTAGTGCTATTGGTGTGACCTTATCAGGTGATTTGATCACGTTATTTATTTTCTGGGAAATCATGGCGATTGGATCAACGCTTGTCATCTGGGCAGCACACCATGATGGCGCTTATCGCGCCAGTATCCGCTACCTGATGGTTCATTTATTCGGTGGACTGCTACTTATGGCAGGCATCGCTGGGCATGTCGTTGAGACAGGTTCAATTAGTTTTGAAGCCTTATCACTGAACTCCATTTCGCAGTATTTGATTCTTGCGGGCTTTTTGGTCAATGCGGGTGCACCACCCTTATCTGCATGGATTGCCGATGCTTATCCTGAGGCGAGCCCCAGTGGCAGCGTATTTCTTTCTGCGTTTACCACCAAGACGGCGGTGTTTACTTTACTGATTGCTTTCCCCGGAACCTGGTTGTTAATTCCTATCGGTATCTATATGATTTTTTACGGTATCATTTATGCCTTACTGGAAAACGATATGCGGCGCATACTCGCCTATAGCATCGTTAACCAGGTTGGTTTTATGGTAACGGGAATCGGGCTGGGTACCGAGATGGCGCTTAATGGCGCAGCCGCACATGCCTTTGTTCATATCATCTATAAAGGTTTGTTGTTGATGTCAGCCGGTGCCGTGTTGTATCGAACAGGCAAACGTCGTTGTACCGACCTTGGCGGTTTATTTCAAACCATGCCCTGGACTGCGCTGCTTGGTATTATTGGTGCGCTGGCGATTTCGTCTTTCCCTTTCACATCTGGTTTTGTGACAAAATCCATGATTGCACAGTCAGCTGCGGATCAACATTTAATCGTTGTGTGGCTTGCACTGGCCGCAGCCTCAGCCGGTGTCTTTTTACATGCGGGGATTAAATTTCCCTGGTATGTTTTCTTTCAAAAAGATTCCGGCCTGCGGCCAGCAGAAGCACCTCGCAATATGTTACTGGCGATGCTGGTGTTTGCTCTGTTTTGTATTGGGCTGGGTGTTTACCCGGAACCACTTTACGTTATGTTGCCCTTTGCGGTGAGCTACCAACCTTATACTGCGGCTCATCTGGTTGCACAATTTCAGTTGTTACTATTTGCCGGGCTCGCATTTTTTGTCATGTTACCAATGATGAAACGAACCTTAACTATCAGTCTTGATTTTGACTGGTTTTATCGCAAACTGTTATCGGTAACAGATCGTGTCAGTGATAGCTTGTTGCAGGATATTAATCGTGCAGTAACAAATGCCGCGCAACAAAGCTGGCAAGGTTTTCAGTCTGCATTTCAGGCAAGCCGGTTATCAAAGTATCACTTAGCCAGCAGCTGGCCAACAGGCAGTATGGTGTTATGGATTGGCGTGATACTTGGTGGGTATTTACTGGCGGATATTTATTTTTAAATAATTATGTGTGGCTGCTAACGACCGAAGGCTAACGTTAAGTGTTAGTTTTATGTTCTTTTTTCACATGATTTTAATAATGACTGAATATTGCGGTAAGATTTTGATATAGTAAAAAATAACAACCATAAAATGCCGAAAAAGGACTCGTCGGAAAATGGAAATATTAATTCTAAGAATATCTCTTGTCACATACCTACTGTCTGTTTCTGCCGTGATGTTGTTGGCATTTTATCCTAGTGCTGATGTACCGACTGAGGTTTTATCATATATGCAATGGTGGTATTCACAACCAAATACAGAAATAGAGGAATTTGTTTCGACCCTTGGAGCTGTAGCATTACTTATCTCGTTTTTTAGCGCTATAGCTATGCTATTTCTAAAAAAATGGGGAGCCTATTTATTTGTAGGCTGCATTTTTATTGTAGCGGCTACTGAATGGTTAGTTCCAGGTTTTGCGCCTCGTTCAAGCTTGGATGCGAATCTTGACACTGTTGCATCAATATCTGTTGGGTTTATTTTATGTTTGATAATGTTTTCAGAAAAATTAGGTACATTTAAACATAATAAGTCAATATAACCGATGCCAAAAAGTAGCTTGATTTAACACAGATGTTTTATGGATAAATATATTGCTGATATGGATAACAATAAAGTAAAAATATATAAATTACCTGTAAAAAAAATTATTATTCAAGCGTTTATAATACCATGGGTATTTAAACGTGAAATATTAAGTAAGTTGTTTATCCCAATTTTTTTACTAGTGTTACTTGAGTATGTTAATTATGGCAAGTCTGAGGATATCAATGATATAAACTACCTTTTAGTTTTATTTAGTATTCTTATTTATGTTTATTTCGCTGTCACTTGCCATCGCATAATCTTATTAGGGGATGATTTTATTCCTCCATACGGATTTAGAATGTGGACAGTGCGTGATACTAAGTTTTTGATATGGATGACAGTCATGATATTGAGTATCTGGTTAATTATGTTTGTCTTAATGAGAGCTTCTGTATTATTCATTCATATTTCACAATACAACTTTTCTCTCTACCTAATAATTTTATTTTATAGCTTTGTATTTATTCTAGCTGTATATGTTTTATCTAGATTAAGTTTAATTTTTCCATCAACGGCAGTTGATGAAATGAAAAACATTAAATGGGCATGGAATATTACGCATGGAAATGCTTGGCGTTTAGCTCTAATTGTCGTTGCATTACCCATGTTTATCGGTTTTACAGTAGAACTCATTGAAAGTGCTGTAGGTAGTAGCGCTATGATCGATGCAATTTTATATTTAGTGACTCTTTTGGTATTAATTATTGAAGTATCCGCGCTTTCGCTTGCATACAAAGAAATACGTAACTCAAATATCTAATAAACCGCTAAATTAGATCGGCGCAAGTAATTGTATAACCGGCTAGCTCAACTCGTTGAACGTCTTCTTGTAGTATTTATTGAGAAGGCAGATTTTGTGATTGTTGAGTGCCTGATACTGGCCGAAAGTTGCCAATAAAATTATATTTAATAAATGCGAATAAAAAGCCTGACAAGGGTCAGGCTAAAGGAGGTCAATATTGGGTTAAGGATTATTGTTTGCTGACAAACTTTTTCTTAATACAAGATAGCCAATAATCCCTGAGGCGAATGAACCGATTAGTATGCCCAGTCGGTCATCAAATACAAAATTAACGCTTGTTTCTTCGAAAGCAAGTGAGCCGATAAATAAACTCATGGTAAAACCAATTCCGCAAAGTGCCGCCGTGCCATATAAAGAGACCCAGGACATACCATCTGGTAGCTGGGTCAGCTTTAATTTTATTGCTAACCAACAAAATCCAAAAACGCCTATTTGCTTACCGATTAACAAGCCAAGTGCAATCCCCAGTGGCACACCATGAAGTAGTTGTTCCGTCCCTATGCCTGTGAAATTAACACCGGCATTTGCAAAAGCAAATACAGGCAGTACGAAAAAAGCCACAAGTGAATGGAGATCATGCTCCATGCGTTTTACCGGAGAATAGTCCGGGTCTGTTTTTGAACGCATGGGAATAAACATGGCAAGGATAATACCGACTAAGGTTGCATGCACACCTGACTTCAGCATAGCGACCCACATGACAACTCCTACCATTATATAAACACTTGTCGATGCCGGGTTTCGTTTATTAATCAAAAAAAGAACTGGCAAACAAATAAGAACAATGGCCAGTGAGGTTGCCGATATATTTGAGGTGTAGAAAATAGCGATAATAATAATGGCGCCGACATCATCAAAAATAGCTAGTGAAGTGAGGAACACTTTTAAACTGGTTGGTACTTTTGAACCGAGCAGGCTCAGTACACCCAGCGCAAAAGCAATATCGGTCGCTGTCGGGATAGCCCAGCCTTTTAGTGCCGTATCATCATCAGCATTAAAGTATACATAAATGAGCGCGGGCACAACCATACCACCTAGTGCAGCAATTCCCGGCAGGATAATATTTTTCTTATCTGATAACTCACCTTCAATAAATTCCCGTTTTAGTTCAAGACCAATCATGAAGAAAAAAATAACCATTAATCCGTCGTTGATCCAGAGTAACAGGGGCTTTGCAATTTCCAGTACACCAACCCTTACTTCAACGGGCGTATTAATGAGTAAATCGTAATAACTTTGTAGTGGTGAATTCGCTAAGATGATCGCAAGCAGGGCAGCAAAAATGAGAATAATGCCACCGGCAGACTCAAGCCGTAAAAAGTTTGATAAAAAGGACTCTTGTGTATTTTTCATCTTATAAATTAGTTCCAATCAATCTTGATTAATAAAAAGAGATTAATAGTGGAATGCCAGCTTACTCTTTTTCTTGCTGCTTTTCTTCATAACATTCATATTTAAATGCACTGTCATGTGCAGCTTTTAATGCGTTAAACGCTGTTGCTTTACTGGCATAGAAGGCGTATTTACCAAGCTCTTTTACAACACCACTTTCTTCAAGTACACGCATAACCTGATTCTTAAGACTACTGAAAACGAGGTTAACGCCAGCTTCACGTAAGTGCTTAGCCACTTCACGAATTTTTTCTTCACCAGAAGCATCAATGCTGTTTATTCCGCTGCCGACGACCATGATAGTCGTGGCTTCGGGGAAGTCAGCATGGGCTTCAAGAATCATGTCTTCAAAATAAGCCACGTTGACGAACGTCAGTGAACCATCAAAACGTACAGGAACAAAATACGGACTAACGGGTTGTAGTTTATGAGATTTTATACCACCCAGCGTGCCATCTTTCTTAAGGCCAAGCACTTCAACACGCGGTTTCATTGTGCCAATTAAACTTGTCAATATGGTCAGCACGATGCCCAGTAAAATACCGTCTGCAATGGCGGGAGCCATAATTAAGGTAGCAAGGAATGTCATGATTCCGATAATGGCGCCCGGTCGATCGATTTTCCATGCATGGATTAATGGCTTGATTCGTATCAGGCTGAATACTGCCATCATAACAATAACGGCCAGAACCGCTTGTGGTAGATGGTAGAGATAGGTTGTAAAGAACAATAATACCAAGACAACAGACAATGCACTGATGATGGCAAAAAAACCGGTTTTGGCACCGGTTTTTGCTGCCACGGCTGATCGAGAGAATGAACCACTCACCGTGTATGAACCAAAGAAACTACCGGTGATGTTTGCCAGACCCTGTCCAATGAGTTCTTTACTGGTATCAACACGTTCGCCCGTCGTTGCTGCAATGGCTTTGGATATAGAAGTGGCTTCCATAAAACCAATTAGCGCCATAACCAATGCGGCGGGCAGCAGTGAGAGTACCAGGTCCCAACGAATAGTGGGTGCTTTAAAGCTAGGCAGGCCGTGGGGGATGTAGCCTACAACAGCGCCACCCGATGAGAGGACAATCTTGTTATCTTCTACTTTGTTAAAACGCCAGTTTTGATTGTCTGTTTTAATACCAGCCGGTATTGCGGCTGAAGGATACAGCGCAATAAGTGATTCGTTTTCAATCGCGCCCTGATAGGTCATACCATGAAGTTCAATGCGGCGATTGTTATTTTCGCTTTTGAGTTGCTCCAGTTGATATTTGTAGACATTCGATTTGGCAAGAAGCGTTTGCGCGTGCTCAATGTTGTCAACACCACCTTTTTCTTCCAGTTTTTTCGCCTGCGCATTATTGTTTGCGATGGCCGTTGTCAGCTGAGCAATTTCTTGTTTTGACTTGCTATACATCTCAACAGTTTTAACCGCAGCTTGATCCTCAATCAGTGAGGGTGAAACGCTGATTTTGTTTTCATAACCAAACAGTCCGCTCAATAAGGTCGCCACGGCAACCGCAATCAAAACACCCGGTAAAGCCGCGTTGACTTTTCTTAAAGCGGAAATCAGTATCCAGGCACCCGCAGCGAAGATTAAGGTCCACCAGTGGACTTCGGGGAGCTGCTCAAAAACGTTTAATAAATCCAGTAAATAAGAATCAGAGCGGGGGAAAGGTACCCCAATCACTTTACTTAGTTGAGAGAAACCAATAATCAATGCCGCTGCATTGGTAAAACCAATGATGACCGGGCTGGACAATAGATTAACGATCGCGCCTAAACGGAACACACCAAGTGCAAGTCGTAGAATACCCACCATTAAGGCTAGCATTAGGGATATCTCAATGAAGTCTGTGGTGCCTGGTGTAGCGTATGACATGACAGCGGCCGCAGACATCAACGACAACATGGCAACGGGACCGGTATGTAGCTGGTTAGATGAGCCCCATAAAGAAGCGATAATGACCGGGATAAATGACGCGTAAAGTCCATATACCACCGGCAAGCCCGCAAGCTGGGCATACGCCATACTTTGAGGAACCAAAATTAACGCAACGGTAATACCGGCAATAAAGTCTGCTCGTAATGTCGTCTTGGACATCGGAAACCAGCGTAGAAAAGGGAGTAGGGAATTGAGTATTTTCATAACATATATCCGGTTGTGCATAACATTTTTCATTTTTTCCTGCCAGCTGGCCTCAGACACAGCAACATGGCGGGAATACTCCAAACAACTATCAGTGTGATTAAGCTCTCTATAGCTGTCCATTCTGAGTGCGAAGTATGAGGCAGGTGGAAGGTTATGACTAATTAATACTATATGTAGTATACATTGCTAAAAGTCGATAGGTTAAAGCCTTTCATATAGATTAACTTTAGCCATTATCACGATCTGAGCGAGGGTTATCTTATATATAATAGTCTATGATTTTAGCCAGATAATAGTATTTAACACTATTTATGGTAGAGGGCATAATGACTTTTGTAAATGAAGCTTGATTCACACTCTCTTCCCGGTAGTTTTGACATCAGGTCAGGCAAAATATCAGTGGGTTTGCTAGTCGTGATATTTTTTAAGTGCCTACTGATGTGGTTCGTGAAACTAAAGTGTGATGTTCAGGATAGATAATAACCTATCTATTTGTAAGAAAATATTGATTAGCATCGAGGTCCTAAATCTCTTATTCTGCTTGATAATCATTTTGATGGTTGGTACTGTTCGTGACCCTGATTTTACGCGTAACTCTAAAGAGTCGCCGTTACGATATTATCAATGCCTTTTAACCCGCTGTTTTAACGGCCTATTCATAAAGTACATTCATGGTAGCACTTAGAACCTACGTTTATATTGATTCACTGCAGCCACAGCTTGCAGAGTACATAGCGGGTGTTTCGCAGGGTTTTCCGCCTGTGCCTGGCAATGCCTGTCTTTGGGTTGAAGTTGCACCGGGTATGGCTATCCATCAGTACACCGACATTGCATTAAAGGCGACGCAGGTACATCTGGCTCAGCAGGTTGTTGAACGTGCGTTCGGTTCTATGGTTTTACATCATAGGGACTCGAGTGATGTGATTGAAGCAGGCCATGCCGTGCTGCGAAATCTGAATGCGCAAGTGAATGATCGCCAGCAATGCACTATTACCTGGCAGGAAATTATTCGTGGAATGACGTCCGATCACACAATGTTGGTTAATCGCTCAGATCGCCGAGGCTCGATGATGTTGCCTGGCGAAAGTATGTTTATTCTGGAAACAGAACCTGCAGGTTATATTGTTTATGCCGCTAACCAGGCCGAAAAAGCAGCCAATATTAACTTAGTTGATGTTAAGGCGGTGGGCGCATATGGTCGTTTGACGATTTCAGGTCGTGAGGCTGATGTTGAAGAGGCTGCCGCTGCTGCCATTGCTGCAGTGCAGAACCCGGCGGGAACTTAAGGCATTACGATGCATCGTCAGGAGTTATTGCAACTACTTAAACAATACCAGCCTCGTTTTATGGACGAGATGGCGTTTGTAAAACGTTCCGTCGGTTATGTGGAGCAGCACGAAGACTGTTTTTATCGTGAATTAATGCCAGCTCATGTCACCGGTTCAGCCTGGGTAGTGAACCCCGATAGAAGCCGTGTATTGATGATGCACCACAAAAAATTGAATCAGTGGTTTCAGCCAGGAGGCCATGCAGATGGTGATGCGGATATTATTCGGGTTGCCTTAAAAGAAACAGAAGAAGAAACCGGCATCAATGCTGAACATATTAAATTAGTGGATGGCAGTATTTTTGATGTCGATATTCATACAATTGCACCATATGGCAATGATCCTGAGCATCAGCATATTGATATCCGCTTTTTGCTCGAAATTGATGATCGCATTGCTGTACCGGGTAATGACGAGTCACATGAAATCCTTTGGATTGATTTGCTTGCCGTATCACATTACAACCGTAATCGTTCAACATACCGCATGTTGGAGAAAACGCGGGCGATGCGTAATTCGATCAAGCAGCGTCTGAAGGTTGTATAAATATTTTTAATTGTGGTTGTTGAGAAAAATCTGGCTATAAGTTGATTTGGTGCTATATTTACGCCTTTCAAATTTATAGCTATTACTGAATAACCAAAATGGAAATGTGAGCATGGGTAAGATTAGTGCTCAATTGGCAATATCCCCCCTTTTACTGGGGTAAAATTTTAAAATATAGGTTTTTATCTATGTTTTATTTATGAAATATCAATTGGATCAATGTATAGGGTTGCGTTTATTCTTGATCCATCGAATTTTTAACAGTTGTTTTTTAAACATCGTTTTTTTAAACATCATAGATATTAACTATGCAGGAGTTTAACAATGTCAAAAGCTTATACAGCGGGTGTTAAGGAATACCGCGATAAATACTGGACACCAGACTATGTGCCACTTGATACCGATCTTTTAGCTTGTTTTAAAGTTACCGGACAATCGGGTGTTCCACGTGAAGAAGTTGCAGCAGCAGTAGCAGCAGAAAGTTCAACAGGTACCTGGTCTACTGTATGGTCAGAGTATTTAACGGATTTAGAATTCTACAAAGGCCGTGCATACCGCATCGAAGACGTACCGGGTGACTCGGATGCGTTCTACACGTTTATCGCTTACCCATTAGATCTTTTTGAAGAAGGTTCAGTGGTTAACGTACTAACTTCTTTAGTTGGTAACGTATTCGGCTTTAAAGCGCTTAAGCACTTGCGTTTAGAAGATATCCGTTTCCCAATGGCTTTCATCAAGACATGTGGTGGTCCACCAGCAGGTATTCAGGTTGAACGTGATCGTTTAAACAAATATGGTCGTCCAATGTTGGGTGCAACGATTAAACCTAAACTAGGTTTATCTGCTAAAAACTACGGTCGTGCAGTATACGAATGTTTACGCGGCGGTCTTGATTTAACAAAAGATGATGAAAATGTTAACTCTCAGTCATTCATGCGCTGGCGTGATCGTTTTGATTTCGTTGCAGAAGCGATTGATAAAGCAGAACGTGAAACGGGTGAGCGTAAAGGTCACTACTTAAACGTTACAGCAGCAACGCCAGAAGAAATGTACAAGCGTGCTGAATATGCGAAAGAATTAAACCAGCCTATCATCATGCATGATTTCCTAACGGGTGGTTTCACAGCTAACACAGGTTTAGCTAACTGGTGTCGTGATAACGGTATGTTGTTACATATTCACCGTGCAATGCACGCAGTAATCGATCGTCATCCTAAGCACGGTATGCATTTCCGCGTATTAGCGAAGTGTTTACGTTTATCAGGTGGTGATCATCTACATACTGGTACTGTTGTTGGTAAATTAGAAGGTGATCGTAACTCTACATTAGGTTTCGTTGACCAATTACGTGAATCTTTCATTCCTGAAGATCGTTCACGTGGTGTGTTCTTCGACCAGGATTGGGGTTCAATGCCTGGCGTATTCGCAGTTGCTTCTGGTGGTATCCATGTATGGCATATGCCTGCATTGCTTAACATCTTCGGTGATGACTCTGTGCTTCAGTTCGGTGGTGGTACTCAAGGACATCCTTGGGGTAATGCTGCTGGTGCTGCTGCTAACCGTGTTGCTCTTGAAGCATGTGTTAAAGCACGTAACGAAGGTCGTGAGCTTGAAAAAGAGTCTAACGACATCATGACTCAAGCTGCTAAGCATAGCCCAGAACTTGCTATCGCAATGGAAACTTGGAAAGAAATCAAGTTTGAATTCGAAACTGTTGATAAGTTAGATATTTAATCAACGTCACTTGTTTCGAACAACACTAAATATAGAGGAATAATCAATGAACACTACAGGTGATTATCAAACTAAAGCAACGTTGGAAACTTTTGGTTTTCTTCCAAAGTTGACTGCTGAAGAAATACAAAAACAGATTGCATATATCGTTGCAAACGGTTGGTCTCCATCAATTGAGCATGAACTTCCAGAAAATTCAATGGATCATTATTGGACAATGTGGAAACTTCCATTCTTCGGTGAAACTAACATTGGTAACGTGTTAGCTGAATTAGAAGCTTGTCATCGTGCTTATCCTGGCCATCACGTTCGCTTGATTGGTTACGATAGCTACACGCAATGTCAAGGTTCTAGCTTTGTAGTTTTCGAAGCTTAAGAAGAAATAAGATAAGTAAATACGAATCACCAGCGTCGGGTTATGAGCGTGATTATTCACGCTCAGCTCTGACAATACGGAGATAATAATGGCACAAACAGCACGTGAAGCATCATTAGCGCGAAGAAAAGCTCTCTCTACCTCAGGTAAAGCAGCGGCTGTTTCTGGTAATGCAGATCGCACGCGTATCGCACCCGGTACGACGGCAACGACTTCTGCGCCAGCAACTAGCGTTACTCCTGCAACGACTTACGCCTCAACGCCAGTAGTGGCGAAACAAGGTGGAAGTGCGCGGGAAGCAGCTTTGGCTCGTCGTATTGCGATGTCTAAAGGCGGTAAAGGTGCAGTAGCCAGTACAGATCGTGTTCGTACAAATCCAGGTGCAACAGCGACTCAAACATCAGCAGCGACTGCATCAGCAGCAAGCACTGATACGGGTTGTGGTTGTGGATGCAGCGGCAAAGAAAAACCTGCTGCAACAAGTACAACAGCGACTGATATGAATTTAACAGCGAGTGTTACTACAGCGGTTCAAGGTAATATGAAAAATATTGCAATGACGCCAGCTCGTGCAGCGTCTTTGTCTCGTCGTAAGGCGATGTCAGTAAAAGGCAAGTCCGCATTAAGCAGTGGTGGTATGAGCGAAGCAAGTGTTGCTCGCGCAGCAAACCCAAAAATTACGAGCCGTGAGTTAGCGCAGACGTTACGTACGACACGTAGTCAAAAGGGTAAGTCACAAAATAAAACATCTGCGGCCAAAGCAACAGGTCCAGGTCGTCACCGTAAAGCACAAGATGCAGCAGAAGATGCGCCCTGGAAAGTAGGTGTAACGGAAACAGCATCAGGTCAAGCAGTGACCGGTACAATGGTTGATCGCACAGAAGATGTAACAGGTACAGAAGCAAGTACTTGTCGTGGAATCACCGGTACTGAGTACATGGGCGCAGATGTATTTAAAAGTTATTGCCAAACAGATGCAACAGCTTCTTTTAATCGAGTAAGCGTTACATCAACAGGTACAGGTAATCGTGTAAGTGGTAATAATGTTAGTCGTAGTGCAGCGGTAACGGGTAATGAGCCTGGTACATGCAAATCGGTAACGGGTACAGAATATGTATCGACTGAGCAAGCACAAGAGTTTTGTGCTTCAAAAGGCCCGACTAAGCCAGCGAAAATTACCCTGGCTGAAACAGCTAAAGGTAAATCAGTAACAGGTAACAACGTAGGTCGCTCTGAAAGAGTGACGGGCGATGAGTCAGGCTCAGATCGTTTATTGACAGGGTCACAATACATGTCAAAAGGTCAGGATACTGCACCCGATAAAGTGGCTATCAGTAGCACATTACGTGGTGGTTCAGTATCAGGTACGACTGTAGGTCGTAGCACAAAAATGACGGGCGATGAGCCAGGTAGCTGCCGCAATGTTACTGGTGATGAGTACGTAAGTGCAGAGCAGTATTCGGATTTCTGCAAAAGTGCACCAGCACCCACTGATCAAAAGGTAGGTGTATCAAGTACTTTGTTGGGAAAGAACGTAACCGGCACAATGACGGATCGTGGCGGTAATGTAACTGGAAACGAAGCGGGCACTTGTAAAGCATTAACGGGCACACCTTATGTCGGTGCGGCTCAAACAGAAGCCTTCTGTGCTTCACCTGAGAAGAGTATGGCAATGGCGCGTGCACAAAAAGGCACGGGTAACGTTGGCGCTACTATGACAGGCATTCAGCCTGGTATTGCTGGTGTTATGACAGGTGGCTCAAAAGGTGTCTGTGAACCATTAACGGGTACACCTTATGTAGGTGCGGATCAGGCTGCACAAGCTTGTCCTGCAACAGCAGCGACAACGGCGAGTCCAGACTTCCCGCAAGCAATAGGTGGTCAGCCTTGGGGTGATTTCAGTGTGTCTTCTCCAGCTGGAGCGGCGCAAGAAATGATGGCTAAGGGTGCTGTTACAGGTGCTGTTTATGAAAATGGTCATATTACAGGGCCTTTCGGCATGGCTGATGGCAAGGTAACCGGTACTGAAGATGCGCGTTTTGGTGGTGTGAAAACGCCAATGCCAGAACCTGTAGCGATGGTAGCTCAAGAGCTTGATGGTCGTGCTGTTTCTCGTGTCACTGGCGAAGGTCAGGCAGCAGGTTTAAAAATTACCGGTGATGACTGGGACCGTGGTGAGCATGTAACGGGTACTGAAGGGACTTCTGCAACGCGTCGTAATCCAACGATACGTGGCGATATGACTTCAATGGCTGTTGCTAATGTTGCAACTAAAAGAAACGAAGAAGTTGCTATGCCAATGAGCAAAGTAACGGGTAGCAGTGGCAACACTGAAAATGGTTCATTAATCACTTACTCTGGCGGAGCTCGCGGTTAAGCTTTTATTTTAGCTGCCCCAGGCTTTAGTAGGTAAGAAATATGATTAGGCGTAGACCAAATAGCTCTTTGTCAAAACATCGACAAAGAGCAGCAACCAGCACAACACGTCGTTCACGACCTGATGCAACGGGTGCAAAATTTGGTTCTGGCAACCATGTACTGGCAGATGGTGTTGAAAATGGACAGCTGCATCAATACGAAACTTCGGTAAAGAAGTCGTTTGATGCGGTTGTACCGACCTTGAAGAAGGTTTCAGCCTATCAGCACGAAGAAGATTTTGTTGCACGTGCACAAGCAATTGCAACACAAGAACTCGGGTTTGAGTTACCAAAAGAAATTTTGGAAGATGCCTGGGTTGAACAACTGGACATGCGTTCATTGTTCGCCTGGTGTGTGTTTAAAAGTTATCAGCGTTATTGCGATGATTTTTTTAGTACCGCACCACTAAGTAATGCTGGTTTAAGTAAATCAGGTGCTGAAGAGTTTCAAAGTTTTATTCAGCAGTGTGGATTCCACACCATGGATGTGTCGCCTTGTGCGGATGGACGTTTAGCTCACGCTATTCGTTATGTTTTACGCTTACCGATTGAAGCGGTACGTCGTAAGTCATACGCCGGTGCAATGTTTGATATTGATAACAGCATCCAGAAGTGGGTTGAAACAGAAATGCTACGTTTTCGTGAAGGTCGTCCAAATACAGCGGATGAGCCAACACGGTATTTGAAAGCGGTGGCGTATCACTTCAGTTCGGTTGATCCGAGTCATGAAGGGTGTGCGGCACATGGTTCAGATGATGCGTTAGCTGCCGCCGAAGGTTTGGATCGTTTAAAAGCGTTTCAACAGGCGATAGAAAACAGTTTTTGTTGCGGTGCCTCGATTGACTTGTTGTTACTCGGCATCGACACAGACACCGATGCCATTAAGGTACATATACCTGATGCAGGTGGTGCAATAGATTTAGAGAAGTTTGTTGATGCTAAAGATGTTTATCAACAAACACAGCGACTCTCTGCGACAGATGCGATGCAACGTGTAGAGCAGATGATTCGTGATGCGCAAGCTACAGTTGGCGAAGGCATGTTGAAATTAATCAGCAAGCTCATCATCAACAACTTGTCGCAGATTGAATATGTAATGAAGTACTACGGTAGTCATTACGAAGATATCGGTCATGCTGAACGCTTTATTGGTGCAGGCATTGGCTTTGAAGAAGTGCAGCTACGCAACTTAACGTATTTTGCGTATTTGAATACAGTTGAAGAATCTACAGCGGATTTCGATGTAGGGATAAAAATCTTCAGCAAGTTAAATGTTGCACACGGTTTACCCGTACCGGTGGTGATTCGTTTTGATTATCACGGCCAGGTACCAGGATCACGTGAAAGAGCAATCGAGCATTGCCAACGTGTATCTGATGCAGCAGCGGCTCGCTATAGCGACTTAGCTGAAAAAGGTTTGCTGCATACATTGTTAGTGATTCGTGATTGTAACGCTAACGGACAAATTGAAATTTTAGGTTCGTCGCTAAAAGCGGCGATATAAACAGCGCGGAGATAACCAGGTGAAAATCTGTAAGGTAGTTAAACCTTTAGTATCGACCAACCGCATACCGGGGATGGAACACAAGCACTTACAAGTTGTGCTTGATGGGAAATCAAACCTCGTAGCCGTTGATGCAGTCGGTGCTAAACCAGGTGATTGGGTTATCTGTGTAGGTAGTTCGGCCGCGCGTGAAGCTGCTGGTAGTAAAGAGTATCCAAGTGATCTGACCATTGTGGGCATTATTGACCACTGGGATGAAGAGTAACTAAATGGATATCTACCAGGCAGGTAAGACACTGGTTTGTACAAGTCGGGTACCCGGTTTGAAACACAGTCAGTTTCGAATCTTGCTCAACAAAAAGGGAGCGAAAGTTGTCGCGACTGATCCTGTTGGTGTAAGAGAAGGTAACTGGGTGTTTACGGCAAGTGGTTCAGCAGCACGTCATGCTACAGGAGATTATGGCGTACTAACTGACTTAACAATTGCAGGAATTATTGATAACTGGGACGAAAGTGCCGGTTAAAAAATAACTAACTTTATTATTAATTAAACTGAGATATCAGGAGAAATACAAATGGCTAATGATAACTATGGTATTGCTTTAGGCATGATCGAAACTCGTGGCTTAGTACCAGCAATCGAAGCAGCAGATGCAATGACTAAAGCGGCAGAAGTTCGTTTAATCGGTCGTGAATTCGTTGGTGGTGGTTATGTAACAGTTTTAGTACGTGGCGAAACAGGTGCGGTTAACGCAGCAGTTCGTGCTGGTGCTGATGCTTGTGAACGTGTTGGTGACGGCTTAGTTGCTGCACACATCATTGCACGCCCACACAAAGAAGTTGAACCAGTTTTACCTAAGTAAGGTTGAACTGTAACAATATTTTATTAACTGTAACTTATATAGGAGAGCAAACATGGCCAATGATAATTATGGTATAGCTCTAGGTATGATCGAAACACGTGGTCTCGTACCTGCAATCGAAGCAGCAGATGCAATGACTAAAGCAGCAGAAGTAACTCTTATCGGACGTGAGTTCGTTGGTGGTGGTTATGTAACAGTTTTAGTACGTGGCGAAACAGGTGCGGTTAACGCAGCAGTTCGTGCTGGTGCTGATGCGTGTGAACGTGTTGGTGATGGCTTAGTTGCTGCACATATCATTGCTCGTCCGCATTCTGAAGTTGAGCCAGTTCTACCAAAGTAGAACTGCTTAACCCGTTGTGTTGAAAGCAACTAATTAATTTTATTTATTCTTAGGAGAATAACTATGGCTGATAATACCTACGGTATTGCATTAGGCATGATCGAAACACGTGGTCTCGTACCTGCAATCGAAGCAGCAGATGCAATGACTAAAGCAGCAGAAGTAACCCTTATCGGACGTGAGTTCGTTGGTGGTGGTTATGTCACTGTTCTGGTTCGTGGTGAAACTGGTGCGGTTAATGCTGCAGTACGTGCTGGTGCTGATGCGTGTGAACGTGTAGGTGACGGCTTAGTTGCTGCACACATCATTGCTCGTCCGCATACTGAAGTTGAACCTATTATTGCTAAAAGCAAAGGCGCTAAAGTAGCTAAGGCTTCTTAAGACCTTTCACGTTTATAAAAAATCGTGATGCTATACGCAAGTGCAGATCAAAAGGTTCTGGGATTCTTAGGCAGGGCACTTAGTTTAGAAATGACCGCAGTACAACAGTACGCGACTCAGGCTAAACTGGTGTCAGCCTGGGGCCTGGCCGAAGATGCAAGTAAGTTACAGAAGGAATCACTCGAAGAGATGGGGCATGTTGAGAGAGTTATTTCTCGCATGCTCGCTCTTGGGGTGGCACCTAATGCTTCTATGCTACGTCCGGTGAAGCTGGGTAATAACTTACGTGAATTACTTTACGAAGATGCAGTATTAGAAAGAGATCTGGTTGAGCTTTATAGTCAGGCGACGCGTCACTGTGCGCAAAATGCCGATCATGACAACCGTAAGTTCTTTGAAGATTTACTCAAAGAAGAACAGGCGCATGATGCAGATCTCGTTCAATGGATAAAAATACTTGAAACACCCGAGACTTAACAATCTTCACGTGTTACATTTTAATTAATGTGAGGATAGTATGAAAAACGAGTGGAAAGAGCGAAAACGCCCGAATCGCTTGGAAAATCAATACCAGTTTGAGGATTATGAAGATTTAAGGGATTTCCTCGATCAAGCTGCCGAACTATCAGAAAAAGAAGAATTTTATCCCGATATGGGGTTTGGACGTGATTATGTTAATGTAACAATTCATGCGCCGGAAGACGAAGAGTCTGTCACAGACGAACAGCGTCAATTTGCTGTACAATTAGATGTGCTTTTTAGTGAGAATAAAAACAAATAGAGTATAACTCATGACTATCATAGCCGTTGTCGGTAATAAGGGTGGGGCTGGTAAGACGACATTGTCTGTTAATCTTGCCGCAGGTCTTGCTAAGCAGACAAGTACTGTTCTTGTCGATGCTGATCCTCAGGGCTCCGCTTTGCAGTGGAATGCATTCTCTGATAGCAAACAGGCAATTACTGTGCTTGAAGCTAGTGCTGAACTGAATACCCAACTGATTCAGCTTTCACAAGAACACAATTACGTCGTAGTCGACTGCCCTCCATCTGTGCATGCACCACAAACTATTAGTGTTTTAGAGGTGTGCGATTTAGCCTTGATTCCAGTACAGCCTTCGCCAGTGGATTTATGGGCGACGGTGCATACAGAAAAGGCGGTTGAAGAAGCTCAATTATCCAATACAAAATTACAGGCTATGCTTGTTATTAATCAACTCGAATCGCGCACGACGTTATCTCGACTGGTTCGTGATGCCGTTGCTGAAATTGGATTACCGGTCGCAAAAACAGCATTGCGTAGGCGGGCAATTTTTAGAAATAGTGTATTGGAAGGCAAGAACGTTTTTGAAGTAGGTCGTCGAGGTACAGATGCTGCGAATGAAATCGATGAACTAATCTACGAGGTTATTAATTTATGAGTAATAAAGACAAAACAAAGAACAAATTAATGGAAACGATGCGCATGACTAAATCGGATCCAGGTAAGAAGGTCGATCCTGTTGCTTCAGAACAAGTTAAAGTGCCTCAGGATGATACGCCAGTACTGAAAGAAAAGAAGGCTGCTGTAAAACAAGAAGTAAAAGAGCCTCATAACTCATCTGTGGATTCTTACATGGCTTCCCGACGGGTTTGGCCAGATTAATAAGATAAATTCAGTGCCATCTGAAATAGGATAGCGATTGACGATATCCTATACACCCTTGCACCCCTATATCTGCGTTTAATATACTTAAATACAGATCCGCTTTCTTGTCATTATTTATCCAATCGGTTTGAGTTTTATTATTGTATGAATTAACATAGGTAATAATCTATGTTAATAAATTGAAGTATTTGCTTTAGTAGATGTCTTTTTGAGGCATCTTTGTTTCGGTTACATAACATAAGCAAATAGTCGCTTCAGTTGAAAGTATTTAAGCTTGCAGATAAAGCAACAGCTCTACGCTTACTGTAAATATATATATTCCTCTGAAGCTTGAAATAATAGACAAGGCAGGCGGGACTTATGTCAAAATCTAGAGACAATACTTATACTCCACCGGCAGCAATGCCTGATCACCTTATTCGTTACTCCACATTTCGACAATTTCAGGTGTTTGAAGCGATCTATCGCCTTGGTAGTTTTACCCGTGCAGCCGAAGAACTGTTCCTTACCCAGCCCACGGTGTCTATGCAAATTAAAAAATTATCAGAAGCGGTTGGTTTACCTTTATTTGAACATGTTGGGCGTCGTGTTGAACCGTCTGAAGCAGGTAACGAGCTCTATGAAGCTTGTCGTCGTATGTTTGAATCATTATCGAACTTTGAAATGAAAGTGGCCGATATGAAAGGCTTAAAACGGGGTCGTCTGCGTTTAGCTGTTATTACGACCGCAAAATATATGGCACCGGAAATGTTAGGTGATTTTAGCAAAATTTATCCGGGTATTGATCTGACTCTGAAAGTAACTAATCGTGACAGTATAATTGATCGCATGCATAATAATGTAGATGATTTGTATATTATGGGGCAGGTGCCGAAAAGGGAGTTGGAAGTAAATTCATATTCATTTGCCAACAATCCTTTGGTCATGCTTGCGCCGCGTGATCATCCTTTAGTTAATAAAAAAAATATCAGTCTCGAGGAAATTGCCGAGGAGCCTTTCATCGTGCGTGAGCCGGGTTCCGGGATGCGTGATGCCACATTCCGCGAATTTGATGCTAAAGGCTTACGCCCTAAGGTTAGAATGGAGCTGGGTAGTAACGAGGCAATTAAACATGCCATTGTGGGTGGCCTGGGGTTGTCCGTGATGTCTTTACACACTATTTTACTGGAAGGGGTTGATGGGCCGGTGGCAATCCTGGATGTGCAAGGTTTTCCTATTATGCGTCACTGGTACATGGTTTGCCCTAAAAATAAGGAATTATCACTGGTGGCAAAAACCTTTCTTGATTTTGCTATTGAGTATGAATCAAAGATTAATGAGCGTATGGAAATGGTTTGGCCGGCACTGAAAAACCAGCGTGCTGATAAAAAGGATAAAAAGGATAAAAAGGATAAAAAATAGCTAAAAATAGTGAGTGAAAATGTGTATATCAACTTGAGTTATAGCAGCTATAGAGAAATTAATGTGTAATTCATATAAGAAAAACTGATAATCCTGACTAATACAGTACATTATAAAAAATAAATGAAAGCTTGTTATTTGGACAAGTATTTCGATTAAAATTAAAAAAGGTTTGAGATAAGAATATGGAGCGACTCATCATTGTAGTGGCCGTTCTGCCACTTATATCCGCTTTATTCATTCAGTTATTTGCTGGACGCTTTGGACGTTCTATCGCACGCTTGAGTGTGGCTATGACCACGCTCAGTTTTTTATTATCCGGCCTGTTATTAGCTCTGGCGATCTCGGGTAGTGAAACTCTTGCGATACCACTGGGTAGCTCAGTTGCCGTCTTGTTGTTTGATCCATTGAGTACCTTGCTTGCCACCATCATCCTTGGCATTAGTTTGATCGTGCATTTGTACTCAGTACGTTATATGGCCGAAGAAGCCGGCTATGGTCAATTTTTCGTGTTGCTCGATATGATGACGGCAGCCTTGCTATTTATGGTCATCGCCGGTGACCTGATTACTTTAGTTATCTCCTGGTATCTTGTCGGTGTGATTTTGTACTTCCTACTGGGGCAAGATACACGCAGTCAAACCGCTTACCGCTTTGCCTTTTGGACCCTGATCACATATCGGCTTGGTGACCTCCCCTTGATTCTTGCGGCCGCTTTGTTGTTCAACGCATATGATACATGGTCTTTAACGATTATCTTTAGCGAGGTCATGGCGAACCCAAATGCGCATCAGGTATTGGGGCTACCTTTAACGGATGTGGTCGCCGGGTTAATTGGGCTTGCCGCATTTGCCCGCTCCGCCCAGTTTCTTTTACATACCTGGTTACCTTACACTATGGATGGGCCAACTCCTGTATCGGCTCTGATGCATGCCGGTATCGTTAATGCGGGTGGTTTTTTAATTAATCGATTTGCTCCAGTGTTTATCCATAGCAGTGAAGTGTTGCACTGGATCTTTATTGTCGGATTGATCACCGCGATATTTGGCTCACTATTGATGTTGACTCAGAATGACATTAAGAAGGCGCTGGGCTATTCCACGATGGGACAAATGGGCTTCATGATTATGGAGTGTGGTATTGGTGCCTTCTCTCTGGCGATTTATCATATGTTTGCCCACGGTGTTTTCAAAGGCACCATGTTCCTGTCGGCAGGCGGTGTAATAAATCATGCACGAGAGGATGATGGCATTCCCAAAGATGAACTGTATACCTTTGCGGTGGAGAAACGCCCCAATAAGGTGACGCATCCATGGTTGCTGATGGCCGCCGTGACGCTGGTAGTGCCGCTGGTGATTTTGGTTTTTGCTCACTTGCTTGTTTCTGAGGATTACTTCCAGAAACAGGGCGCCATCGTGTTGCTATTTTTTGGCTGGGTTACCGGTGCGCAATTGATTTTTGCCTCTTACAAAATGCGTTCGCAAAATGTCTGGCGGCTCGTTGGACTAAGTATTCTATCGCTGCTGATAGTTGTTCTTGGGTATGTCTTTATTAGTCATGCTTTTGATCAGTTTTTATACCCTGATGCGGCATTCCGGGCACAACTTTACTCTGCAGCCAATATCGACTCGTTGAGTTTTGATGTACTGGTTGTGATAGTGACCTTAATCATCGTTTCCGGTTGGGGCATAACCTACTTTAGCGAGCAACATGGTCATCGGCGAGTGCAGAAAAGTAAACGACTATGGCTAAATTTTTATGCGCTGATATCACGGGAATTTTATGTCAGTGATGTCTATACCCGTTTAAGTCGTACACTCTTGACGATGTCCAGTCGCCTGAATGTCTGGTTGAGGTGGTTATAACATGTCTGATTTACTCAACATTCTCCTCGTCGGGATTTTCCTGCCATTGTTTCCAATGAGCATGGTGTTTAATGCCATTCTCGAAAACATTAAACCTAGCGGCTTGCGGGTAATAGTATTTATGCTCTGGCCCTTAATCGGATTATTGATTGCCCTTAATAGCGACCTGGTCATACCTGACTGGTTGTTACCACTGGCTCTATCAACTTCGCTGTTGTATGCCATACGCATGCTAACGTTGCGTGAAGTCAATCAGTGGACGGGGTTTCTGGCAACATCAATATGGAGTTTATTGTGGTTACCAGTAATTGAAGGGGATAGTGCTGAGTTACTGTATAGTTTTGCAATTGGTATGAGTGTGCCTCTGGTATTACTGGTGTTACTTGCTGCAGGACTGGAGCGGCGTTTTGGTGCTGCTTATACTGGTTTATATGGTGGTCTGGCACGAACGATTCCCCGTTATGCTGGCGTGTTAGTCACCGTTGTTATCGCCGCAGTTGCAACACCTTTATTTCCAACCTTCTTTTTTATGCTTGATATGGTTGTGGAAACAATTTCAAGTACACCTTCTGCGGCACTGGCTTTATTGCTCATCTGGTTGTTCTGGAGCTGGGCGGGTGCACGTTTGATTCAGGGGCTGATTGTCGGACGAGCCAGTAATAATAAGATTGCCGATATGAAAGTCACCTCGATTAGTTTTTATAGCATTGTGCTGGTTGTATTAATGCTGGGTGGTATTTATCTTGCCGGGGCTATTTTATGAGCTTATCAAAAGGACAAAGACTCAGTATCCGCTCCATGATCTATGTGGCGAGTGAACAGATCCCCTTTTTCTGGCCGATGCGTACCTTTATTCATCATAATCCATTACACGGCATGGAAGACTTACCTTTTGAGCAGGCGGTGCAGGAGGGTAAACGACTATTGCATGGCCGGGTATTTTTACGTCGACCGATCTATCAAATGTACCTGCAACAGGGCAAGGTTGATAAACATAACCTCACTTCACAAGTTGCCGCTTATGTCGCCAAGCGTGATGCTATCCCCGGTATTGACCTGCAGCAATGGTTGATGGCGTTGTTGACTGAAACGGAACAAAAAGTCATTTTTAAACATAACATTGCCAGTATTGAAGATGTGCGAACTGTCGTAAATGAGCAGTCATTGCCAGCTGATAATGCCTTTACGCCTGATAAATTACAGTCGTACTTACGTCATGAGTTACTGGGTGACAGGCCGGTTTATGACGCGCTTGATGCATTGTATGGCACTGAAATTGGCAACGAACTCGATGAGCTTGTTATTAAAAGTTGTCTGGATTTTTTTGATGAAGGTCAATCAGTCTGGTCAATGCCAGGACGTAAACGTGGATTTTTCAGTGCCTGGCGTGAAATCGCAAATCGTAATATCCGGCTTTATTTGCGCGGTATGGATATCAAGGATATTTTAGCGGTAGATGATTCTCCTGAAGGGGTGATAGCCCATGTCATGCAAACATTAGGTATCCCAAAAGAACGCTGGGTTCATTACTTTACACGTGAGCTGGCACAACTGCATGGTTGGAGTGGTTTTATTCGCTGGCGCTGGAATGCTAAAAACTATTACTGGAGTAAAACACATCCCGCTGATCTTATTGAGCTGGTTGCAATACGTTTAACTTTTGCACTTGCCTTATTGAGTGAACGCCAGAATGAGCGTGGACGAAATGATATTGCGACAACAGCACCCGCAATTGAAAATGCTATCGAAAATAGCACGATGGAAACCTATTTACGCTATGAGCTGTTTGGCAAAACAATTTTACCAGCCATGGCGAAGCGTGTAGAGCAGGCGCTGGCACGCGGTAAAGCATCGCAAATTGAAAAAGTTTTTTATGAATATATTGAATTTAAACGACAACACGAAGCCAATACTCAGGCAGAACGATTAAACACATTAGCAAACCATGTCAATCAGTTCGATGCCTTACAGGCATTATCGGCAGATGATTTTAGCTATTTGTGGGATAGCTTGCGTATGTTTGAGCTTTGCGAAGGCATGTTTTGGTTGCGTGGGATGGAAGCACAGGCTATCAACAAACTACTGGCCGGTGTAAATCTTGCTCCACCGGAGTTACGCGATAAACGCCCCTTTGTGCAGGCAATGTTCTGTATTGATACCCGCTCTGAACGTATTCGTCGTCACCTTGAAAGTGTCGGTGACTATCAGACCTATGGAATAGCCGGTTTCTTTGGGGTGCCCATGAGTTTTATGGAGCTGGGCAAAGGGAGTGAGATGCATCTTTGTCCGGTACTTCTCACACCGAAAAATCTGGTGCTGGAAATGACCGTGGCTGATGCTGAAGATGTGCATGCGGTGACTGCGCTTGAAAAGGCCATGCATGAACTTAAAGAATCGGTATTTGGTCCATTTGTAACAGTAGAGGCCATTGGCTTATTGTTTGGTTTTGATATGGTCGGTAAGACGCTAATGCCGCAAAGTTATAATCACTGGCGTAAACGTCTGCACAAAAAGAAACGCGCTACGCATTTTTTAATTGATAAGCTAAGTCGGGAACAGGCCGACTCCATTTTAAGAACAGTACAACGGGCGGTCATTATTATGGCCGTTGAACAAGATTTTGCATTGGAAGCTGAACAAATCACGGATGACATGATTCGTGAGTTACGTGAAGTCGCACTGGGTAGAAGTTTTGGCGCCCCGACATTAAGCAGTTCATTGAACTTAAGTAAGCAACAGGAACAGGAGTTCATATTACGTTTGCGTGAAACGTATCACATTGATGCTGCTTATACTCAACTACAAATGGAAAGACTGGGCAGGATTGGTTTCAGTCTGGATGAGCAGGTTGGTTTTGTTAGTCAGGCATTACGCTCAATAGGTTTAGTTAAAGACTTCTCACGTTTTGTTTTATTGTTTGGGCACGGTAGCACCTCGGAAAATAACCCGTATGAATCGGCATTAGATTGTGGTGCATGCGGCGGTAACCATGGCCAGGTGAGTGCTCGGGTACTTGCGCAAATGGCCAATAAAAAAGAAGTACGTCGTAAGCTACGTTTGCAAGGTATTAATATTGCGGATGATGCCTGGTTTGTGGGAGCCCATCACAATACCACGACGGATGAATTAGTATTGTACGACCTTGATCACGTTCCTTCTACGCATATTTTTTATATTGATCGATTACGTACTGGTTTATTAGCAGCTTCGCATCTGTGCGCTCAGGAACGCTTACCCAGTTTGCAAATCAAACCGCATGATCGGGAACCCACTGCGGCTTTTAAAGAAATTGAACGCAACGCTATGGACTGGTCACAGGTTCGGCCAGAATGGGGTTTGTCACGCAATGCTTATATTATTATTGGACGTCGTGATCTTAGCAAAGACATGTCACTGGATGGCCGGGCGTTTATGCATTCTTATGACTATCGTTTAGATCCCAACCAGCGCTTATTGGAAAATATTATTACCGGTCCTTTGGTGGTCGCACAATGGATTAATATGGAGCACTATTTTTCAACGGTTGATAATGAAAGGTTTGGCAGCAGTAGTAAGGTTTACCATAATGTTGCGGGGCGCTTTGGTGTTATGACAGGAGGACTTAGTGATTTACGTACCGGTTTACCATCACAAACTGTACTTAATAAAGGCCTGCCATTCCATGAGCCCTTGCGACTGATTGCTGTTATCGAAGCGCCGCTGGAACATGCAAAACGTGCAGTGGAAAGTGTCTTTACTGTTAAGACCTTAGTCATTAATGACTGGATTAGATTACTTGTGATCGATCCAGAGAAACAGATCGTATATACCTATAACAGTGGCGAGTGGGATGCGCAGCCCCTTTCTGATATAAATCAATCATCCTTAGTGAAGGAGTCCAATACATAATGAAAAATTTTAACTTCAGTTCAGTGAAAAAACTTGAAATCATTCTTAGTGGTGAGCATCAGGCTTTTGCAACAGATTTGCTCGATAACGCGGGTGTTACCGGTTATACCATTATTAATAATCTATCTGGTAAGGGACGTCATGGCTTTCACGAAGGTCATCTGATGTTCAATGAAGAAGATGTTTTAATTATGATTATCGTCGCAATACCAGAAGATCTGGTTGAACCTATACTTGAGGGGTTGGAACCGTTTTATAGTGAACATACAGGTGTTGTATTTTTATCGGATATACAGGTTACGCGGATGGTGAAATTTAGCAGTTAAGTGATATCTCAATATTTACTTAACATGAGGCATTGTTAATTAGTATTTAAGATAATTAACCGGAGTATATGTTTTTATTTAATGACATTGGACACTACAATCTTCGCTGATTTAGTTATTGGCCGACTCAGGCAGTATTTGATAAGTCATCATCATTACACGATAGCGGATAACTTATTTAATTAAGCACGTGATCAAAAAAGGGAAGCTTGCTTTCCTTTTTTATTGCGCCATGAATGTATACTTAAAATAAATCAGCGTTGATCCACATATGAACCCAGATACTTGCAGCATATCCCAGACCTATCGCCCATGACCATTTCAGGTGAGCGAAGAAGGTATAAATACCACGAGCCTGCCCCATTAAAGCCACACCTGCAGCAGAACCCACAGATAATAAACTGCCACCGACACCCGCGGTTAAGGTTACGAGCAACCATTGACCCTGAGCCATTTCAGGATTCATCGTGAGTACGGCAAACATAACGGGAATGTTATCGACAATAGCAGACAGTACACCGATGGCTATATTAGCCGAGGTGGGGCCCCATGAGTTATACATAACATCAGAAGCGAGTGCGAGGTAACCGATAAAACCTAACCCGCCTACGGCAACAACAACACCGTAGAAGAATAAAAGTGTATCCCACTCAGCTTGAGCGACTTTATTGAAAATATCAAAGGGTACAATATCCCCCATATTTTCTTTTGCTCTTTCTTCATCGTAAGGCGATTTATGAAAATTATGTGTTCTCTTCAGGTAGAAACCAAAGAATTGTAAATAGGCTAAACCGGTCAACATACCGAGCACAGGCGGCAAGTGTAAGAAGTTATGGAAGCTAACGGCGGTCACTATTGTTAATAAGAATAAAGCGACAATGATTAACGCACCGCGCTTCATCGGTACATCTTCACTGTTTGCTGTTGGTTTTTCATTGGGTATCGCAAAGTGCATGATGGAAGCAGGTATAACAAAGTTAACAGCTGCAGGAATAAATAAGGCAAAGAAGCCCCAGAAATCAACAATGCCTTTTTGCCAGACCATTAATGTTGTGATGTCGCCAAATGGACTGAATGCGCCACCGGCATTTGATGCAACCACAATATTAATCAGCGCAATGACAATAAAACGCTGGTTCTCGCCCCCCACCGCTATGACAACAGCTGCCATTAGTAATGCGGTAGTGAGGTTGTCTGCAACAGGAGAGATAAAGAAAGCAAGTACACCGGTAATCCAGAATAACTGGCGGAAGCCAAATCCTTTGTTTATTAACCATGCACGTAAAGCATCAAATACCCGACGTTCTGCCATTGCATTGATATACGTCATTGCAACTAATAAGAACAACATCAGTTCAGCATACTCAAGCAAGTTATGGCGCACCGCGGCTTCTGCTTCATGCGTCATACCGTTACTGACATAAACATAACCAATCAGTGCCCAGATAATACCCGCGGCAAGAATGACCGGTTTTGATTTGCGTAAATGGGTAAATTCTTCGGCCATTACCAAAAGATAGGCAATAGCAAAAATGGCAAGAGCAGCATAACCAACTGCATGGTTCGTTAAGTTAAGCGTTTCAGTAGCAGGTGACGCGAATGCTAAGCCGGGTAAAAAAAGAAATACGAAAATGCTTATAACTTTATTCACGGTGTTATTCCTTAAGTATCGGAAAAATATACTTTTGATAAATCAAAGCAGGGCTATGCAGAAAGCCCCGCAAAATGTTTTACGTTATATTATTTAAAAAACAATATTTAACATAGTGAGCGATACAACTAAAAATAGGATAGTCATGATGCCACCGGCCTTTATGAAATCAGGTACACGGTAACCACCTGGCCCCATAATCAATGCGTTCACCTGGTGAGTTGGAATCAGGAAAGAGTTTGATGTTGCAATAGCAACAGTCAAAGCAAATACCGCAGGATCCGCACCAGCACCGATTGCAATGTTTACGGCAAGCGGGACTAACAATACTGTCGCGCCAACGTTAGACATAACAAGAGTAAAGAAGGTCGCCAAAATTGCGATTACAGATTGTAAAACCCATATTGGCACATCACCCATCAGTTTTAATGTGGCGTCCGCAATCCACGCCGCTGTTCCTGAGCTTTCAACTGCAAAACCCAGCGGTATTAAACTGGCGAGTAAAAAAACGGTTTTCCAGCTGACCGCTTCATAGGCTTCGTCCATACTCAATACACCACTTAGTACCATCCCCATTGCTCCAACGAGTAATGAAATAGATAAGCGCAGGTCAGAAAACAGTACAAGGCTTAATGCGATGGCAAAAAATAGTAAAGCGAAGCCTAGTTTTTCCGGGCGTACTTCTTCATGCGGATATTCGGTTGTAACAACAACAAAATTTTTCTTGTCTTTAGCAAGCCGGTCCAGTGCATCCCATGTCACATGGGAAACGAGAGTATCACCCGCCTGTAATGCTATGTCCCGGACACCATCACCTTCACGAATCGTTTCTCCGTTACGTAGTATGGCCAGTAAAGACAAACCATACGTTTTACGCATCCAGACATCGCGAGCGCTTTTTCCAACGAGAGATGAACTCGGCGGGATAACAAGTTCAGCAACACCTGCTTTTGCAGAAGATAATGCTTCTGTAAAGCTCACCAATTGTTTTCGCGTTTTCAAACCGAAGGTGTCAACAAAGCCTTGTATAGCGTATGGTGAGCCAATAACACCTAATACCGTTTCGGGTTCAATTGCGGTATCACGTGCAACACCGCCGGCACCGATGCGTAAATCATCAGTACCTCGACGCAAGGCAATAATGCGAATTTTATATTTATGTTCGACATCTTCAAAGATATGACCGACAAGTTCACTTTCACTGGGTACAATAATTTCATTTAAATCATAATCCAGATTATAAAGTTCCTTGAAGTAATCCATCGCACTTGAAGGTGTGTTTGATTCACTATTGTTTTTTGGCAAAACAAACCGACCGGCAATAACAAAATAAAGAATACCTGTTGCAATGAGAGCAAGGCCGATAGGCGTTACTGAAAAAATACTAAAAGTTTCCATCGGAGTGATATTTTTAGGAAGAGCGGAATTTGACGTTAAAATTAAATCGTTCAATAAGATAAGGGGGCTGGAACCCACCATGGTCACTGTACCACCTAAAATTGCGGTGAAGCCCATTGGCATTAACAAGCGCGACATTGGCAGACCGGTACGTGCAGAAATACGACTCACAACAGGTAAAAAGAGTGCTGCTGCGCCCACGTTTTGCATAAAACTTGAAATGATACCGACTGTACCGGAGACGATTGGAATGACACGCTGTTCAGTATTACCACCTACTTTAAGTATAAAGCTGGCAACTTTTGTCATTAAACCTGTTTTATCTAAACCCGAGCCGATGATCATGACGGCAACAATTGACATAACAGCATTACCGGCAAAACCATTAAATAAGTTCTTTGGTTCTACTAATGGAGCAGACAATCCCATTTGAGAGAAGAGTAAACCGGTTAGACCGAGCACGACCATAACCGTAACCGCGGCCACATCAACTTCTACAATTTCAAATGCAAAGAGAAAAATCGTGAGTAATAAAATAGCGGTTACCCATGCGATTTCAATTGAAGGTACAATATTACTGAGATATGAGCCAATCAGGATAAAAATAATGGCTGCAATTATTTTTTTTAGATTCAGTTTTTCAAGTGCTTTAAACAAGAGAATTCTCCGATATAACAAATAGACTTTAAAATTGCTGTCCGCAGAGTTGATGCTGCACAATAAACGAGAATCAAGCGGAAATTAGCGCCTCATTATATACTGCGTTGCAAAGTTTAGATAGATATAGCCATGTCCTGAATAGCAGATAGTACTGGTTAATCAAGGAGATAGAGGGCGGAATGACCCGCTTTGGTCTGCTTATTCCTCTATCAACAGTCTGTGCAGAGCTTACTCGCACACTTTAGCTTTATTCTAAGTTGATGAAGAGATTTATGCTTCATAGTCTTTGGCTGTAAAGTAAAAACTGGTGTGGAAGTGGCTTTGTTATTTGAGCCTATAAAAAATATATGGCATTAGGATATTAAAAAAGATTTTGCCAGATCACCTCATTATTTTGAGCTGTAAGTGGTGTGTTTTTTAAGGCATTGCTGTAGGTAGAGTCACCCAAAACTCTGAGCCTTTACCGTATTCACTATTGAAGCCGATTTCTCCCTGCATGTGTTCAATTATATTTTTTGTTATGACCAGGCCAACGCCTGTTCCTTCAATTAACTCAGATTTTTCCTTGTCACGAGCAAAGGGCAGGAATACTTTGTCATAAAACTCAGGCTTGATACCAACACCATAGTCTTTAAAACGAAGTTTACACTGTTGATTTTGTTGCTCCAGCTCAATATCAATATCGATATGACCATTTTGTTTATTGTATTTAATTGCATTGCTGAGCAAATTTATACATGTTTGTTGTAACCTTTTGTAGTCAGCAGTAACAAAACATTCGTCTGGGCTGGTTATATTAAAACTAATATTATTGCTCTTCATTAGGGGAGCAACTATATTCAAACTGGTCTGTAAAACATCATTACAAGATACTTTTTCTAATTCGAAATCAATAGTTCCAGATTCTATTTTTGCTAAATCCAAAATTTCATTGATGAGAGATAATAAGTAATCACCTGCAGACATAATTTCATCGACATTTAGAGATATTCTTTTATTTTTTGGTTCTTGCAGTTTTATTAATTGACTAAATCCGAGAATGGCGCTCAATGGCGTTCGTAGTTCATGGCTCATACTCGATAAAAATTCAGATTTTGCTTTATTTGCTTTTTCTGCAGCTGCTTTTTCGATATAAAGTTCTGCTGTTTTTTTATCTACAATTTCTTTCAAATGATGGCGGTGTTGATTTAATTCTTTTTGAGATAGGGTTAATTTTTTATTAATTGAAAATAAATATATTGTATAAAAAATAATTAAACTTGCAAATGCGAGGATTAACATCATTATAATCCAGTGTTTATTCCATATTTTTATAAAAGTAATATCCTGATGACTGAGCTCATCTACCAGGCTGTAGACTTCGCTATAATCTAATGGGGCCGTCCAATTAAGGTATTTTCCGGATATTGCAGCAGCTGATGTTGGTTTAATACTTAACAAGCTATGGAATACTTTACCTGATATCTCACTTGAAATATGGGGCATAACAGCAAAAGGCCATTCCGGATAAAGTTGGGTGCTATGTAAGGCCGGCAGACTGTCTTTTTGCAGGTTCAACACTTTTATATCCGCTAATTTTATTTTCCCCTGTGCGGCAAGCTGCTCAATAATACCTGTACGAACTACACCTATATCAGCGTTTCCATTCAGAACGGAGTTGATAACCGAGTTATGTGTATTATCAGATGTGTATATAACTTTGCTGGCGTATTTGTGGATATCAATGTCATTATGGATGAATTCACGTAATGCCATGCGCCAACCTCCAAAAGCTTCCTTGTGTACGCCGATAATACTTTTGTTCTTCGCATCTTTTAAATAATTAATATCATCTCTGTCAGAACGGGTAAAAATAGCGGAAGAAAATTCGGTTGAAGCAATTCCATTGGGTTGTTTTTTATTTAAGGTTAAAAGCCGGGTAATACCTGACTGTTTAC
>Ga0316206_1000929_pt1 | contig 31208 bp, 28 predicted proteins | sample 6monthpyrite_MG_FD_204942 | JGI IMG/M metagenome (GOLD analysis project Ga0316206, IMG submission 204942) | Microbial mat bacterial communities from mineral coupon in-situ incubated in ocean water Damariscotta River, Maine, United States -... | ecosystem: Environmental > Aquatic > Marine >... | reverse complement strand
ATAAGGTTCCAGTACATCTTCTATCGTGCCTCGCTCTTCGCCGATAGCCGCCGCCAGACTGTCCAGCCCGACCGGGCCACCATCAAATTTCTCGATAATAGTCTTTAATAGTTTATGGTCCATCTGGTCAAAACCATTGGCATCTACCTTGAGCATTTTCATCGCAGCGTCGGCTGCTTCCCGACTGATTTCACCCTGTGTTTTAACCTGGGCATAATCACGTACCCGTCTTAGCAATCGATTCGCTATGCGGGGGGTGCCTCTTGATCGCCTTGCAATTTCAATTGCACCTTCAGACTGCATATTCAGATTTAAAATATTGGCAGAACGATTCACAATGGAACACAGATCTTGTTCATTATAAAACTCCAGTCGTTGCACAATGCCAAAACGATCACGTAATGGGGACGTTAACAATCCCGCGCGAGTCGTTGCACCCACCAGTGTAAACGGAGGCAAATCGAGCTTGATTGAACGTGCAGCAGGACCTTCACCAATCATGATATCAAGTTGATAATCCTCCATCGCCGGATATAACACTTCTTCAACGACCGGACTGAGACGATGAATCTCGTCAATAAATAAAACATCATGAGGTTCGAGATTGGTTAACAAGGCGGCCAGGTCACCCGGACGTTCCAGTACGGGCCCGGATGTCTGACGCAGATTGACATCCATTTCATGTGCGATGATATGCGCCAGTGTGGTTTTCCCCAAACCGGGAGGGCCAAAAATCAACACATGATCCAGGGCTTCTTTGCGCTCACGACTGGCCTGCATGAAGATATCCATCTGCTCACGCACGTGCGGCTGTCCGACATAATCGGCTAGTGTAACCGGGCGAATAGCACGATCAATGGCCTCATCGTCGTTACTTTCCTTGCCTGAAATCAGTCTGTCAGATTCAATCATCACCGTTCCGCATTTATGTTACCGATGCCTGCAAAGCCTGACGAATCAGCTCTTCACTACCAAATTCAGTCATGTTCTCTACTGACCTGACCATGCGACTTGCTTCCGGAGGTTTATAACCTAATGCAATCAATGCACTGACAGCATCTGTTACCGCATCATTGACAACCTGCTTGGCCGGAGCGCCTGTCGTGGAGGATGCTGGCACTGCCAACAAGTCTTTGAGCCTGTCTTTCATTTCCACTACCAGACGCTCAGCCGTTTTCTTGCCGACACCCGGTAAACGCACCAGAGTACCGGTATCCTCATGCTCAATACAATTAATAAATTCCTGTGCAGACATGCCGGAAAGAATCGTTAATGCCATTCGCGCGCCCACACCATTAACTTTAATCAGACTACGAAACAAACTGCGTTCATTTTCACTGGAAAAACCATACAGTGTCTGACTATCTTCGCGCACAATCATTTGAATAAACAAGGTAATGTTTTGATTCAGTTCTGGCAGCACATAAAAAGTCGACATTGGAGCCGACACTTCGTAGCCAACTCCCTGCACATCAATCAATAGCAAAGGCGCCTGTTTTTCCAGCAACAAACCTTTTAAGCGACCAATCAACGCAGTCGCCCCCCACGCTTTCCTTTTACACCCGGCATCGCACTCAGACCCCGACTCATATTAATGTGGCATAACGCAACGGCCAGTGCATCAGCCGCATCCTCCTGAGGTGCTGCATTCAACGATAAAATAGCAGTTACCATGTGTTGCACCTGATCTTTGCTCGCACTTCCTTTACCAACAACCGCCTGTTTTATTTCACGAGGACTGTATTCAGAGATACTGAGGTCATGTGTGCCACAAGCGCAAATAGCAGCACCACGGGCCTGCCCCAGTTTCAGTGCTGAGTCAGCATTACGATGCATGAAGACCTGTTCGATGGCCATTTCTGCAGGTTGATATTCTGATGTAATTTCCAGTAAACCCTCAAAAATCTCACGCAGCCGGCCAGGAATATCCTCACTACGGGTTCTGATACAGCCGCTGGCAATATAACTTTGCTGACGGCCATGCACTTCAATCACGCCGTACCCGGTGATACGCGACCCCGGGTCAACACCAAGAATACGCGTAATCTGCATTAAAGTTGCGCCATCACTTCTTCGGAGAAGTCGGCATTGGAATAAACATTTTGCACATCATCAAGGTCTTCAAGCATATCAATCAGGCGCATGATTTTTTCTGCATTATCCAGATCAAGGTCAACCGAAGTCGATGGTTTCATTTCTACCTCTGCATGCAATGGTTTAAAACCTGCCGCAACCATAGCTTCTTTTACATCCGTAAAGCTTTCCGGGGTCGTTATTACATCAATACTGCTATCGTCATTGGTAACAACATCTTCTGCACCTGCATCCAGCGCCTGTTCCATAATGACATCTTCATCTGTACCGGGAGGATAACTAATAGTACCCGTCTTGCTAAACAGATAAGCCACCGATCCATCTGTACCCAGATTACCGCCACATTTACTAAAGGCATGACGCACTTCCGACACAGTACGATTGATGTTATCTGTCAGACAATCCACCAGAATAGCAACACCACTGGTGCCATAGCCTTCATAAGTGACTTCATCATAATTATCACCTTCACTCGCGCCTGCGCCACGCTTGACCGCACGATCAATAGTGTCTCGCGTCATGTTTGCAGACAAAGCCTTACTAACAGCATCCCTGAGGCGTGGGTTAGATTCAGCTTCAGCCCCACCCATTTTTGCAGCAACGGTCAACTCGCGAATTAATTTAGTAAATAACTTGCCACGTTTGGCATCCTGCGCAGCCTTGCGGTGTTTGATATTTGCCCATTTACTATGTCCTGCCATGCCTAACCTCTAGTCTCATTACATTTACCTGATAATAACATTATCTGTGGCTATTTTTCACTGCAGATCTCCGCATTAAAATACCCGTGCCGCAGGAAACCGGCCACCTGTTTTGCAACTTTTGCAGAAAACAGCATAGTGGTATGGCTGACAGGCATGGTTAAAAAATCCCGGCATTCATTTATCCTGGTCTCTTCTACATAAACAGTGCCATCATTTGCCCTGTCACTTCGTGAAATCAGCTTACCGACACCGATGCCTTTTGTACCTGCGATCACGCCCAGATCACAACCGCCCTTCCATCGTGGAATATTGCCCAGTAAACCCTGGTCAATACTCCTGCCTAATGCTCGCTGCAATATGGGTATATCATTAAAAACACGGGCATTTTCGCTGCCATTAACCGGTGACCCAAGCATAACGACCCTGCCCTCCCTTGTTTCATTAAACTGATCAAAATAATGCATCAATACGATACCCCCCAGACTATGGGCGACAAAATGCAATGGTGCCTGCTCATTTTTAACGAATTCACGTAATAAACGTGCATTTTCAGCCGGAGAACGGTTAATACTCGGGTAGGTAAAGCAGCGTGTTCTGAAACCCGCTTCACGCAGGCGGGTAGCCAGGGGTCGCATGACCAGCGATTTCATCCAGATACCATGTAATAAGACAACCGTTTCCATGTCGCTAGAATAGGGTAGTCAGACGGGGTTTAGCAAACGTTTATCAAGGGATATTATTCGTTTTTACAAAAACGTTACATAGACTTAACATCGAGATTTGAGAGAGATACTCATTCCCGGAACGTGTGTGGGAGCGGATTTATCCGCGAATAGATCTTAATCGCGGATGAATCCGCTCCCACAGAAAAGACGGGGAATCAGCCCTTTTCTTCACTTACTGGTTTGCGCAATCGAATTGCCAGTTCACGAAGCTGATTATTACTCACTTCAGAAGGTGCCTCTGTTAACGGGCAGCTGGCTGACTGGGTTTTAGGAAAAGCCATCACGTCACGAATAGATGATGCTCCAGTCATCAGCATCACCAGTCTGTCCAGACCAAAGGCAATACCACCATGAGGTGGGCAACCATATTTCAATGCCTTGAGCAGAAAGCCAAATTTATCTTCTGCTTCCTTGTCATCAATACCGAGATTCCTGAATACTTTTTCCTGAACTTCCGAGCGATAAATACGCATTGAACCACCACCCAGTTCAGTTCCATTCAGGATCATATCGTAGGCGCGTGAGACACAGGCACCCGGGTCACTTTCAAGCAAATCAACATGCTCTTCCTTGGGCGAGGTAAACGGATGATGCAATGACACCCAGCGTTTGTCTTTTTCATCATATTCAAACATCGGAAAATCAACAACCCACAGTGGTTTCCAGCCGTGCTCAACCAGCCCAAGATCGTGGCCGAGTTTCACGCGCAAAGCACCCAGTGCTTCGTTTACAACCCTGGCCTTATCTGCACCAAAAAATACCAGATCACCGTCTTCAACTCCGGCACGTTGCATAATCGTGCTAATGGCTTCATCCGGCAGGAATTTAAGGATAGGCGATTGCATGCCTTCGCGACCTTTTGCCACTTCGGTGACTTTAATATAGGCCAGGCCACGTGCACCATAGATACCGACATATTTAGTGTATTCATCAATCTGCTTACGCGAAAGTGTGCTGCCATCAGGAACGCGCAATGCGGCGACACGCCCGTCGTCATCGTTGGCTGGCCCGGAAAAGACTTTGAATTCAACATCTTTCATCACATCATCAACATCTGTCAACTCAAGTGAAATACGTAAATCCGGCTTATCTGAACCAAAACGTTTCATTGCCTCGGCATAAGTCATTTGCGGAAAAGGTTTATGCAACGGTTCTTCCAGTACCTTGGCAAACAGCTCACGTATCATGTCTTCTGTCATTTCCATGATCTGTTCTTCAGACAAAAATGAGGTTTCAATATCAAGCTGGGTAAATTCAGGCTGACGATCTGCACGCAGATCTTCATCACGGAAACAGCGCACAATCTGATAGTAGCGATCCAGCCCGGACATCATCAGTAATTGTTTAAAAATCTGCGGTGACTGTGGCAGCGCAAAAAATTCACCAGGATGTGTACGACTGGGCACCAGATAATCACGCGCACCTTCAGGCGTCGCCTTGGTTAACATCGGTGTTTCGATGTCCATAAAGCCATTGTCATCCAGAAATTCACGCAGAACACGGGTGATTTTAGAGCGCATCTGTAAACGTTGTAACATCCGTGGCCGGCGCAGATCGATATATCGATACCGTAAACGCAATTCTTCAGAGACTTCATCGTCATCAATATCCGTCTGGAACGGTGGTGTTTCGGCGGCATTCAGTATTTCCAGATCAAGCCCCAGAATTTCGATAGCCCCGGTTGCCAGATCATTGTTCACAGTGCCTTCAGGTCGGGCGCGCACACGGCCTTTGATATGCAATACATATTCGCTGCGAACACGCTCGGCTATTGCGAACATATCGGGTAAATCCGGATCAAAAACAACCTGCACCAAACCTTCACGATCTCTCAGATCAATAAAGATAACGCCACCATGATCTCGTCGGCGATGGACCCAGCCGGAAATCTCGATTTCCTGATCCAGATGGCTTTCATTCAAGTGTCCGCAATAATGGCTGCGCATAGTGTTTCTTCCAATATTTGATTCAATAAACAGGGTCTGGACAATGCAAAATTCAACTGCACCATCAAAGACCGGAAATGTTACGTTCTTGACCACGCTGGCGCAAGAAAAAGCAGGTTTTTTTTGCTATTCCTGCTTGTTTTCAGCTTTAACTGGCATGGTTTCAGGGGTTGGTACCATAACCCCCATGGAAATGATCATTTTCAAACCGTCATCAACGCTCATATCAAGCTCAACCACATCTTTTTTCGGGATCATCAAAAAGAAACCAGATGTAGGATTAGGTGTCGTAGGTATATAAACATTAACGACATCTTCACCCGTTTTCAGTTGTGCCTCTCCGATGTCGGTTCCTGTCTGGAAGGCCAGTGTCCACAGGCCCCGACGTGGGTATTCAATCATCAGAACCTTGCGAAATGATTGCCCTGAGGGCGAAAACAGGGTTTCAGTCAACTGCTTGACTGCGGAATAGACAGAACGTACTAACGGAATACGTGACAGGATATATTCCCATAACTGAACCAGCTTGCTACCCAGTAAATTGGCCGCGATCATGCCAGTAATCAGGATAATCACGACAGAGACAATCACCCCGAAACCGGGTATTGAAAAGCCCAGTAACTGCTCTGGCGTATACTGTGGTGGAATCAGCGTCAGCGTTTTGTCCATCAGGTCTACAAACAAGCGGACAACCAGCACCGTTACCCCAAGCGGTAACCAGACCAGAATACCGGCCAGAAGATATTTTTTCAGTGCTGCCATCATTTATGATGTACCCGACATTTATTTGGAACCTGCAGAAGAATCTGGTTTTTTAGCCTTTGTATCCGCTTTTTTACCTGAATCTGCAACATTCTTTTTGTTACCCGATTTAAAATCTGTTTCATACCAGCCACTGCCTTTAAGACGGAATGCTGCTACCGAAATCATCTTTTTCAATGCCGGTTTCCCGCATTCAGGGCAATCGACCAACGGATCATCAGACATCTTTTGTAACTTATCTAACGTATGTTCACATTCGGTACATTTATATTCATAAATAGGCATAATAAAAACCCGTAACAATTCAGTAACTAACGAAATAGGCCGGGCATTATACCTTAGCCGGAGTGTGATGACTAATATATCCCTTAAAAATCAGAGTGATAAATACGTATTCTTTCACGATCCGAGCACATAAATTCAGGCGCATGTTTCTTATCAATCGATGTAGTAGCGATCCCTGGCCGCGAAAAAAATTCCAGTCCGGATTTCGCAGCCAGGGACCGCTCCTGCATCCAGAATCAAGCTTTATTACAGACCGAAATCATGCCGGTCATCGAGTTTTTCAAGTGATTCCTGCTCTCGTGCAGCTTCGACTGCACGTAACAGGGACGTATGTTCCTGCTCGTCCTGGCCAAACTGCAGATAAAGACTGGCCGCCTCCTGTACTTTTTCAAGCTTTTCCAGTCTGCGCTGAAAATAAAGCAGTGTTTGCGCCAGATAATGCTTGTCTTCACCGTGCCCTAAAATTTGCTTTGCCTGCTCCATTGCCTGCTTGACCTGGGATTCATTTGGTTTCATGCGTTATTCCTGTCTGTTTTGTCATGTATACTAGCCCTCTTTATAAATAGCACAAAAAGAGAAGCCAGCCATATTTATGTCAGGTTATCACCATCATACTGCAAGCCCTGCCAATAACGACATCAAAACTTTACGTAGTCTGATGCCCTATTTATGGGCTTACCGGGGCCGCGTAATCGTTGCTCTGGCAGCACTAATACTGTCTAAAGCTGCTGTTGTCGCCGTACCGCTGGCGTTAAAGGAAATTGTCGATTCCCTCGATGCCTCCCGGCACAAGGAATTGCTCTTGCCTGTTTTATTTCTGGTCATATACGGCATATTACGCCTGTCAGGCTCATTATTTAACGAAATCCGCGATTCTGTATTTTCCCGGGTTCGACATGGTGCCATGCGCAATATGTCTCATAAGGTCGTAGAACACCTTCACAGACTGTCGCTGCGATTCCATCTTGAACGCAAAACCGGTGCCATTACCCGTGATCTGGAACGCGGTACACGCAGTGTCAGTTCACTGCTCAATTATATGGTTTTCAGCATTATCCCGATTCTGGTCGAAGTCAGCCTGATCGCGATTATTCTACTGGTCAACTATGACCCCTGGTTTGCGGTCGTTACCTTTGTCACCGTGGCCATCTATATAACGGCAACCATGCTGATCACCGAATGGCGCATGAAGTTTCGTGTCACCATGAACCAGATGGACTCCCAGGCAAACAGTCAGGCCATTGACAGCCTGCTGAACTATGAAACTGTTAAATACTTTGGCAACGAGAGCTTCGAGTTAAATCGTTACAACGACACATTACAGGTTTGGGAAGACGCCGCAGTTAAAAGCCAGACCTCCTTGTCTGCGCTTAATGTTGGTCAGGGTGCGATTATCACAATTGGTGTTACCATTATTATGATTATGGCCGCACAAGGTGTGGTTGCCGGAACCATGTCTATTGGTGACCTGGTGCTGGTGAATGCATTTATGATCCAGATGTTTATCCCGCTCAATTTTCTCGGTGTGGTTTACAGTCAGCTTAAACATGCATTGTCTGACATGGAACGTATGTTCAAACTGCTACAGGAGCAGCCGGAAATTACAGATCAGGTCGACGCGAGCGAGCTGGACTCCAGTCATTCTGTCGTCACATTTGATCATGTTTCATTCCATTACGATGCCAAGCGACCTATCCTGAAAGACGTCAGTTTTAAAATACCTGAAGGTAAAAAAATTGCCATCGTCGGTGCCAGTGGCGCAGGTAAATCAACGCTGGCACGACTGCTGTTTCGTTTTTATGATGTTACCGAAGGCAACATAACCATAAACAATCAGGATATCCGTCACGTTACCCAGAACAGCCTGCATGCTGCTATCGGTATTGTGCCACAGGATACCGTTTTATTTAATGACTCTATCTATTACAACATTGCTTACGCAAATACTCAGGCTGATTATGACGCTGTCGTCAAGGCCGCAAAGATGGCGCACATTCATCAATTTATTCTGTCACTGCCAGAGGGTTATGAAACTGTCGTCGGCGAACGTGGACTTAAACTGTCAGGGGGTGAAAAACAACGCGTCGCTATTGCCCGGGCCATTTTGAAAAATCCTAAAATACTGATTTTTGATGAAGCAACTTCATCACTGGATTCACGCTCTGAACAGGCTATTCTTGAAGCGTTGCGTGAGGTGTCCTGCAATCATACAACACTGGTCATTGCGCACCGTCTCTCCACTATTATTGATGCCGATGAAATACTGGTGATGGATGATGGGCGCATCATAGAACAGGGCTCACATGACAACCTCATCGAACAACAGGGAAAGTACGCACAACTGTGGCAGCTTCAGCAGCAGGAAGAAAAAGTCATTGACGTGAGTAGTTCAGACTTGATCTGACAAGCGATACTGGATAGTAAAGATCACTTTTAAGATATGTGTTTAACAAGAAAAACATATCAGTATCACACTTGAATTTCGAGAATATGACCCCTGCGTTTATTAAGACAACTGAAATTAACTTGATACCGGAGAGCACCCGTCAGATTAAGTTTGAATCAGTACGCTATAACAAGATACGAAGCACTAATCCAGACGAATCGCATACACTTCTTCCAGAGAAGTTTTACCCGTTCTTGCCAGATCCATCGCGTGTTCCGTCAGGGTTTTCATTCCTTCCTCAATGGCTGCCTGTTTAATTTCCTGCGCATAGGAACCTTTCATAATCAGACGACGAATCCTGAGTGTTACAGGTAACAGTTCACACACAGCAACACGCCCATGATAACCGGTGTGATTACAGGATGGACACCCTGCACCCTGGTGAAAGACATCATCCTTACTCAGATTAAACTCAGCATAAAGCTCATCATCAGATGAAACCGGACGTGTACAGTGGGGGCAGTTTGTGCGCACCAGTCGTTGCGCCATTCCGCCCAGCATGGTTGCACTTAACAGATAGGGCTCAACTCCCATATCCAGCAGACGTGTAATAGAACTGGCCGCATCATTTGTATGCAACGTACTCAGAACAAGATGACCTGTCAATGCCGCCTTGTTTGCAATCCGGGCCGTTTCTGTATCTCTTATTTCACCGACCATCACAACATCCGGATCATGTCTCAGAATGTGTCGCAAGGCTTCTGCAAATGTGTATCCTCTCGCATTCAGCACCTGAATCTGTTCGATGCCCTGCATATGATATTCCACAGGATCTTCAACTGTAATAATATGGGGTGCCTTGCGTTTCAGTTCATTCAATATCCCGTAAAGTGTGGTTGATTTACCTGATCCAGTTGGCCCTGTCACCAGAAACATCCCGAATGAACGACTCATCAGTTCACGTAATTGTTGCAGCTCATGATCGTTAAAACCAATCATGTCCAATGTTTTTAACCCTACCTGTGTATCCAGTATACGAATAACCACACTCTCACCGGATACGGTGGGTATAACCGAGAGTCGCAAATCAATTTCATTAGCTCCCTTTTTCAGGCGTGCATGACCATCCTGTGGCAAATGATGCTCTGCAATATTCATTCTGCCGATAACCTTGATACGCGTCACCAGCGGCAATAACATGGATTTGCCCAAACTACGAATAAACTGCAGTTTCCCGTCGACCCTGAAGTAAACATTAACCCTGTCCTGCTCCGGACGAATATTAATATCAGATGCTTCACGCATGACAGCTTGTTGCAGCAAGGCATTCAGAACACGGACTATGGGTTTATGCTCTACATAATTATCCAGTTCATGCTGGGTATCTTCACTATCCTCATGGGGTATCAGATCCAGTTCTGCTTCATTAAACGATTCAACATCATCATGCTGACGGTAATATTCACTCAATGTCAGGCTGATATCATTGGTTGATGCAATCACGACATCAATCATCCTGTTTGCATGAAAACGGATCAAATCCCGGGCTTCCCAGTTCATCGGGTCTTCCATCACAATGATCAGCACGCCATCCAGATCTGCCAGAGGTAGCGCGCCATACTGCAAAGCCAGATCAGGCGGTATCAGGGACAACACTTCCGGACTAATATCAAAGTCTCTTAATTGTACAAAGGGAATACCGAATTTCTTACCCAAACCCAGACTGACCTGAGTTTGAGTAACCAGCCCCATTTTAACCAGCAGTGTGCCGATACGAATATCAGGTGTCTGTTTTTGTTGTTGAATCACGTCTGTCAATTGATCAGGCGTAATCAAGCCATCATCCATCAGCAATTCACCCAGATGACGGTCTGTCAGTGGCGTGAGATTGTGCAATGCTTCACGCAAATCTTCAATATTTTTTACAATTGGATAATCATTTGTAACCATTTTTACACTGCTTGCTCCCGGTAAGACAAACAGTTTATCGACTGAAATACTGATTTCTATAGGAAAACAGACATCAATCCAGCTCCAGGCGGGCATTATTTTTCAATAAACCATTTCCGGTGTATGATGACGTTTACAATGAATTCAGCACAGGAATACATTCATGAACACAACCCTATATGTAGCTAATTTACCTTCCAGCGCCAGTGAAGACGATATTCGCGCATTATTTGCTGCGTTTGGCGAAGTGCAGTCGGTTAAGCTGATATCAGATAATGAGACGGGTCAACCTGCCGGTTACGGTTTTGTTGAAATGGATGAAGCATCGGCCAGAACAGCTGTTCAAAATCTGGCAGATCAGGAGTTTCAGGGTAATCCATTGCAAGTCAATCAGGCACGTGGGCGTAGCGATAGTCGCGATGCTTAAGCTCTGAATCAGCCAAAGCATCAAGACACTTAACAGCATACCTTCACCGTAAGCCATCGCGGTATGAGCAATATGACTTCAGACAAGAATATTTTAATTACTGGCTGTTCCAGCGGTATAGGCTTGTGTGTCGCCAGGGCATTACAACAACGTGGTTACCGTGTATTTGCCTCCGCACGTAAACAAAAAGATGTGGACATTCTGCAGCAGTCAGGGCTTGAAAGCCTGCAACTGGATCTGTGTGATTCTGTTTCAATCAAAAAGGCTGTAGATGAAGTTCTGTTACGAACCAACGGCCAGCTTTACGCTTTATTTAATAATGGTGCCTACGCACAGGCAGGTGCTGTCGAAGATCTGAGTCGCGATGCTATCCGTGCTCAATTTGAAACCAACCTGTTTGGCTGGATGGAATTAACCAACCTGCTGATCCCGGTAATGCGCAAACAGGGTTATGGCCGTATCATTCAGAACAGTTCTATTCTGGGCATGATTCCATTAAAATTTCGGGGTGCCTATGTGGCCAGCAAGTTTGCACTGGAAGGTTTAAGCAGCACCCTGCGACATGAACTGGCAAACACCGATATTAAAATAAGCCTGATCGAACCCGGCCCGATTGTCAGTCGTATACGTGAAAATTCATTGATTGCATTCGAACATTTTATTGACTGGGAAAACAGCGTACATCGTTCAGAATACAAAAATGTTTTGCTTAGACTGAACACAGAAGGCCCGACGATGAAATTCACATTGCCGCCTGAAGCCGTACTTAAGCGCGTGATCCATGCGCTTGAAAGCAAGCGCCCGAAAATTCGATATTATGTAACAACACCGACCTACGTCATTGGATTATTACGACGCATCCTGCCTTATCGCTGGCTGGACTGGATTCTGATTGGGCGGTCAAAGGGTGGAAGAGGATAATTTGTTACTTTATTTGAAATTATAAGTAAATGTGGGAGCGGCTTTAGCCGCGAATTATTTTGATTCGCGAATGAATTCGCTCCCACAAAACACGATCAGGCTGCAGTCACCGCTTTCAGTCCTTTACTGAAACTTAACTGATCTCCCTTTACATCCACCTGAATAGTGTCTTCTGGCAAATACTTGCCTGCCAGAATTTCCTGTGCCAATGGATTTTCAAGTTGTTGCTGTATGGCTCGTTTAAGTGGCCTTGCACCATAGACCGGATCAAAGCCAGCTTCTCCCAGCTTATCCAGTGCCGCTTCTGACAATATAAAGCCAATATCACGATCCGCCAGACGCAAACGCAGATATTCAATCTGAATACTGGTGATCGACCTGATCTGCTCACGACCCAGTGGATGGAATACCACGAGCTCATCTATGCGGTTAATAAATTCAGGGCGGAAGTGTTCAGACACACTATCCATAACAGCCGCTTTCATCTTATCGTAGCTCTCACCTGCCATTTCCTGAATATGCTGTGATCCCAGATTGGATGTCATCACAATGACCGTGTTTTTGAAATCAACCGTACGCCCCTGACCATCAGTCAGGCGTCCATCATCCAGCACCTGTAACAATACATTAAATACATCCGGGTGCGCTTTCTCGACTTCATCCAGTAACACCACAGAATAAGGACGACGACGTACCGCCTCGGTTAAATACCCGCCTTCTTCATAACCGACATAACCGGGAGGCGCACCGATCAACCGAGCCACTGAATGTTTTTCCATAAACTCGGACATATCAACACGTACGATCGCATCTTCTGTATCAAACAAAAACGATGCCAACGCTTTGGTTAACTCGGTTTTACCAACACCAGTCGGGCCAAGAAACAGGAAGGAACCATTCGGACGCTGAGGATCAGATAAACCTGCACGTGAACGGCGAATAGCATCACTCACAGCGGTAACGGCTTCATTCTGCCCGACAACCCGTTTGGTTAACTCGTCTTCCATTTTTAATAATTTTTCACGCTCACCTTCGAGCATTTTTGAAACCGGAATACCCGTCCAGCGAGAGACGACTTCGGCAACCTCTTCATCGGTCACACGATTGCGTAATAACTGGGCTTCCTGGGGTTCTGCCTGTGCAGCCATTTCCAGTGATTTTTCAAGATCCGGAATGGTGCCATATTGCAATTCAGACATACGCGCCAGATCACCTGCACGCTTGGCTGTTTCCATTTCCTGACGTGCACGCTCCAGCTCCTCTTTAATATGAGTCGCGCCCTGCAATGCAGATTTTTCAGACTTCCAGATTTCTTCCAGATCAGAATACTCACGTTCAAGGTGATTTATTTCATCTTCCAGAATTCCCAGACGTTTTTTTGAAGCATCATCTGATTCTTTCTTCAGCGCCTCTCGTTCAATTTTTAACTGAATCAGGCGTCGCTCCAGTTTATCCATCGACTCCGGCTTCGAATCAATTTCCATACGTATACGACTACCCGCTTCATCGATCAGATCGATCGCTTTATCCGGCAACATACGATCAGTAATATAGCGGTGTGACAGGGTTGCTGCGGCAACAATCGCGGGATCCGTAATATCAACCCCGTGATGGACTTCATAGCGTTCTTTCAAACCACGCAAGATAGCAATGGTATCTTCCACCGTTGGTTCTTCAACCAGTACTTTCTGAAAGCGACGTTCCAGGGCAGCATCTTTCTCAACATATTGTCGATACTCATCCAATGTGGTGGCACCCACGCAGTGCAACTCACCCCGAGCCAAGGCTGGTTTGAGCATATTGCCGGCATCCATTGAACCCTCGGCCTTGCCTGCACCCACCATGGTATGGATTTCATCAATAAACAGAATCACCTGACCTTCCTGTTTGGACAGGTCACTCATGACAGCTTTAAGACGTTCTTCAAAGTCACCACGGAATTTTGCACCCGCCAGCAATGCGCCCAGATCCAGTGACAGGATACGCTTGTTACGTAAGCCTTCCGGAATCTCGCCATTAATAATACGCTGGGCCAGCCCTTCGATAATGGCTGTTTTACCCACGCCAGGCTCACCTATCAGAACGGGGTTATTTTTGGTACGACGCTGCAATACCTGAATGGTACGACGAATTTCATCATCACGACCGATGACAGGATCAAGCTTGCCCTGCTCCGCACGTTCAGTCAGATCAACCGTGTATTTTTCCAGTGCCTGACGCTGATCTTCTGCATTCGGGTCGTCTACACTCTGGCCGCCACGCATCTGATCAATTGCTTTTTCAAGCCCGCCTTTACTGGCACCGGCATCACGCAATAATTTACCCAGACTCCCCTTGTCTTCAAGCGCTGCCAGTACAAATAATTCACTGGAAATATAATTATCATTACGTTTTTGTGCCAGTTTATCTGTCAGGTTCAATAAACGACCCATGTCGTTAGACAAGTGCACATCGCCATCCATTCCATCAACTGTTGGAAGATGATCGACGGCCTCACCCAGATGTGAGCGTAAACTGTTAACATTCACATCGGCCTGCCCCAGTAAATGGCGGATACTACCACCATCCTGATCCAGTAAGGCCAGCATTAAATGAACAGGTTCTATAAACTGATGATCACGACCCACTGCCAGGCTTTGTGCATCAGCCAGTGCCATCTGAAATTTACTTGTTAATTTATCCATTCTCATTGCAATAACCCCATTACACTGCGTTTTTTACATTACCCTATAAGTATAGTCTTTTCCGTGAAATTCAAGGATTAAGACATAAAAAAAGCCTGATATAAATCAATATATCAGGCTTATTCAGTATCCTGGCATCTGTTAAATCACATTACACTGTCGTGGTCTTCACCTTGATACGCTAACCAGAAACCGGGGCGTAATTAAGTAAAGACACAGTAATTAATAAAAAATGACCCATAATCGAAAACAAAAAAAGGGGGCTTACGCCCCCTTTATCATCACGTTGTTTTGTGATTACTTCAGTCTTAACTCGACACGTCGATTACTGGCTTTACCGGCACGTGTTTTGTTATCAGCGACCGGGCTGTCTGGTCCAAAACCACGGGCAGTCAGCTTATCTGCAGCAACGCCTTTACCGATCAGATATAGACGAACGGCTTCAGCACGTTTCTGTGACAGCTGCACATTGAAACTCCGTGAACCGGAATTATCAGTGTGTCCGGCGACCTCTACTTTCTGCTCGGGATAACGTTTCAGTGTTGCCGCCATTTCATTCAGTACTGAAGAAGAGGCTGCGGTCAGTTTTGCACTGCCTGAAGCAAAATTAACACCTCGCAATTCGATACGGGCTTTCAGCTTGCAACCCTGGTTATCGACTTTGACGCCCTGAGCAGTTCCTGGGCATTTATCCAGATAATCTGCGATGCCATCACCATCGCTGTCTTTTGCACAGCCTTTTGCATCAACAGGTGCGCCTGCAGGAGTACCCGGACATTTATCCAGATAATCAGCAACTCCGTCACCATCTGCATCAAGCGGACATCCGGCTGAAGATACTTTAACGCCTGAAGGTGTCGCGGGACATTTATCCAGGTAATCAGCAATACCGTCTGCATCACTATCCAGCGCACAACCTTTACTGTCAACTTTGACGCCAGCAGGTGTTTGAGGACATTGATCTTTATCATCCGCTATCCCATCACCATCTTTATCGGCAATACCACCTTCACAAGCCGGAATTGCATATTTAGGTTCCCACCTTCCGGTACGAACACAGTCACCGTAATTATCATGTATCAACTCACCTGATATATCGACGACATAACCAATAATATCATTCGCATGACTGGCAGAAGCCAGACCCAATGCCATCACCATGGCACTTAAAATATAAGATATTCGTTTCATAAGGACTTTCTCCCGCGGTTAATTAACTTTCCGTTTACAACTGACTGTGCAGTGGTTACCAGAGGGCAGATCATACAGAAAAAATTATCTATGAAAAGCAATATTAGAAGGAATTAACACTTATTTTACATTTGTTAAGATCACAAATTATTTGTATTTTTTCCGCTGAAACAAATCATTGCGACGACTCACCAAACGATCCAGAAACAGCATGCCATTCAGGTGATCGACTTCATGCTGAACCGCTCTTGCTTCATAGCCTTCGCAGTCATACTCAACCCTTTCGCCTTGCATATTCAGCGCCTGCAAATGGATTCGTTCTGCACGAACGACATTACCGGTGTAATCAGGGACCGACATGCAACCCTCACGCCCCATCGCCAGACCTTCCCACTCGGTGATATCAGGGTTAATCAGGATCATACAGCCATTATTAGGTGTTTTTTTACGCCCCGAAACATCAACGATAACAATGCGTTTAAAATAACCCGTCTGCGGTGCTGCGATACCGACACCACCAGGGCCGGCGCGCATGGTTTCTTCCAGATCACGAATGAAATCACGAACATCATCCGTTACTTCTTCTAGTGGCGTTGAATCCTGCTTTAATTGCAGATCAGGGTATTTAAGGATTTCCAGAATGGCCATGATGACTCTGCCTCAGGCTATCATGGTGTCAATCGGATTTATGCTGGCTTGTATGCCATTTTGAGTAACCACTTCGAGTGCCGACTGCAATGCCTTGATTCCTTCTGACGCATGCCCTTCAATCAGCATAATATAAATGGGTTGCTCTTCGCTGCCACCTACATCCGTCTCCAGGTCAGTAATATCCAGACCCGCTTCGGTTAACGCACCAACAACCTGGGAAACAATACCTGCGCGATCAGCACCATGCACCTGAACACGAACATCAGGGATATGATGTTTATGTAACTGTCCCTTTATTTTGTCTATATGCGCATGTAACCCCAGCGAATCGACCACCGTTTCTATCACGATCTCCAGTGCATGTTTGTTGCCGCTGAATTGCACCATCATCATGATAGAAAAGTTACCACCCAGACGTATCATTGAGGCTTCACCCAGATTGCAATCACCCTCAAACAGGGCGCTGGTCAGATGAGCGACAATTCCCGGTTTGTCTTCACCGACAACCGTTAACATATACCAATGACTCATAACGTATCGCTCCTCTGACTGACAGCTAGTGCAAACTTGAATGTGCTATATATATAGTGGCAACCCCGGATACTATCAAGACAACCTGTTTAACGGTTTCAGATAAACGCGTCTTTTTGTGCAGACCGGGTAACAGGTCGGCCATCGCAATATAAATAAAACTGGAAGCAGCCAGCGCCAGAATATACGGTATAACATCCTGTAACCCGGATAAGCTGTAATAGGCCAGTACAGCCCCGAACAATGTCGCCATGCTGGAGGCTATGTTTAACAAAAAGGCTTTCAGTCGTCCCATACCACTATGAAGCAAGATGGCAAAATCACCGACTTCCTGAGGTATTTCATGTGTTGCTACCGCGATACTGGTAACCACGCCCAGGTGGATATCCGTCATAAAAGCAGCGGCTATCAATACACCATCAACAAAATTATGCAGGCCGTCACCAAACAGGATCAGTACAACCGTTGAATGCTTGCTGCCCTTTTCATAAGCTTCATGGGGAGTATGCGCTTCGCAATGATCAGAATGACAGTGGCGCCATAACACCATTTTTTCCAATAGAAAAAATACCAGTATGCCTGATAATACCGTCAGGCCAATATTATGAAAGTCCATACCCGAACCGACTTCCATCGAATGAGGTAACAATGCCAGAAAGGCCGCACCTAATAGTGCACCTATGGCAAAACTGACAAAATGAGGCAAACCCCGATCCCGGAAGTGTTCAGGTAGCAACAAAAATAACGAAGCGGCCAGCACGCTTAAAACGCCGCCCAGCAAACTAAAAAGGATAATCCAGACTATTAATTCCATCGGCGTAGTTTAGCGTAATTTCTTTCAGAATGCCTGACAGATTACTCGCTCATCCAGATCAGCGAAGCCATACGACCCGTCTGACCCTCTCTACGATATGAGTAAAAACGCTCCTGATCGGTGTAGGTACAAAAGCCACCCCCGGTCACTTCGTTAACGCCACAAACTGCTAAACGTTGACGTGCCAGCTGATAAATATCGGCCATCCAGCGCTTGCCGGAAGCCTTGAAGGCAACCTCTGCCTGTGAGTCATGATGAATAAAAGCCTGCCTGACCTCTTCACCCACTTCAAAAGCCCCGGGCCCTATCGCAGGCCCCAGCCAAACCAGTAACTCATCAACGGGTGAACTGAATTTCTGAATAGCTGATTCAATCACGCCCTGACACAGACCACGCCAGCCCGCATGAACTGCAGCCACCTCGCTACCCTGTCGGTTTGTTATTAACAAAGGCAAACAATCAGCCGTCATCACAACACACACCTGATTTTTATTTGTTGTATAACTGCCATCAGCCGAAGCCATCTGTAAGTCAGGTGCATCTTCCCTTAATTGAATGATATCGGTTCCATGAACCTGATCCAGCCAGGCCGGTTCTGTCGGCAGCTGCAACTGCTCACGAATTAACTGGCGATTTTGCTGAACTGCGTTAACATTGTCTCCGGTATGAAGTGCCGGATTACAGCTGTCAAAAGGCACCAGACTAAAACCTTGATGACGGCATGTACTATAGGCTTTAACATGGGCAGGCGCTGACCAGTCGGGGCACAGGGTATCAACAAAAGGTGCCTTCATCCGCTTATTTTTCTGCGTCATCCAGATCCTGTTTTAACAATCCCAACAGCATTTGCATATCTTGTGGTAAGGGCGCGGTCCATTCAATCATATCTCCTGTTTCGGGATGCGGCAGCCCCAGCTGGATTGCATGCAATGCCTGGCGGTTAAACTGTCGTAAACCATCAATGAACTGTTCAGAGGCATTCGGGGGTGTTCGCATTCTGCCACCATACACCGGGTCACCGACCAGAGGATATCGCTTGTGTGCCATGTGAACACGAATTTGATGAGTGCGACCTGTTTCCAGCTGCACCCTTATCCATGTGTGCAACCGATAGCGTTGCAGAACCCGGTAATGCGTGACAGCAGGTTTTCCACTATCAACCACTGCCATGCGTTTACGATCAGTCGGATGACGACCAATCGGCGCATCGATACTGCCACCGCCGGTCATCACGCCATGCACAACCGCTTCATATTCCCGTTTAATCGCCCGTTCCTGCATCGCGTCAACCAGATAATGATGTGACTCGATCGTTTTGGCAACGACCATCAGACCTGTGGTATTTTTATCCAGCCGATGCACAATCCCTGCGCGCGGCACCCCGGCCAGATCAGGGCAATGGTGTAACAATGCATTTTGTATGGTGCCCGTGCGGTTACCTACAGCGGGGTGTACAACCAGATTTACGGGCTTGTTAATAACCAGCAAGCTGTCGTCCTCATAAACAATATCAAGATCAATCGCTTCAGCTTGACAGACCGGAGACAGGTCTTCCATCACAGCATCAATGCTAACCTGCTCCCCACCCTGAACACGATCCTTCTGACGCATTTTCGCACCATTTACCTGAATTTCACCTGACTTTATCCATTGTTGCAGGCGTGCACGCGAATAATCAGGAAATAATTGCGATACCGCCTGATCCAGACGTAAACCGCCCAGCGCTTCCGGTATCTCTGCTTGCTGCTTGATTTGTTGCATAAAATGCTTCCATTAACCCTGACTATCTATAATTAACCAATAATAACATAGGCTTATGAAATTCGCTTACATTATTCAAATATCACTTGATAATAACCACTGTAAAAAAAATACTGTATTTTTCCTGGCACAGCTTTACCTGATGCGCTGTCTCAAGTAACCTTACGACCCTATGAAAATCTCCTCTACACTTTACCTGATATTACTCACCCTGTTTCTTCAAGGCTGTTCTATATTCCCGAAAGAACAGGATGAAACCAAAGACTGGTCCGCACAGAAATTATACACTGAAGCCAAAAAATCGCTGAACGGGGCTGACTACGAAAATGCTATTCGTTATTACGAGCTACTGGATTCACGTTATCCATTTGGACGCTTCGCCTCTCAGGGACAAATAGACACGGCTTATGCCTATTATAAATTCGATGAGCCTGAATCTGCGATTGCTGCGGCAGACCGTTTTATTAAACTGCACCCGAACCATCCACATGTCGATTACGCCTATTACCTGAAAGGCCTGATCTATTTTAATCGTAACATTGGTCTTCTGGCTCGTCTTTTTCAGCAACAAAGTTCAACCCGTGACCCTGCTTCCGCACGCCAGTCTTTTAATGAGTTTTCAGTTCTGGTCAAAAAATTCCCTAAAAGCCGGTATGCCTATGATGCACTGTTACGTGCCCGTTACCTGAGAAACAATCTGGCCATGCACGAAGTGCATGTTGCACAATACTATATGCGTCGTGGAGCCTATGTAGCTGTGGTCAATCGCTGCAAATACGTAATCGAAAATTTCGATAAATCAATCGCTATACCTCACGCACTGGATCTGATGGCAAAGGGCTATGATAAACTGGGGTTAAGCAAGCTGGCTACAGATGCCCGCCGTGTGCTGAGTGCTTCATACCCGGATACAGCTATACAAAAACATAAAAAATCCTGGTGGAACCCCTTCTAGCGTTTAAAAACCCCAGCCTTTTCTGTGGAAGCGGATTCATCCGCGAATATATCTCTTTCGCGGTTAAAACCGCTCCTGCCTGTTTGCTTGCCCCTGCAAAATATTGCGTTATCCCGGTAAATTTATTCGCCAGATAACGCCCGTAAGCAGGTCAACTCAAAACCTCAGTCTTTTCTGTGGGAGCGGATTCATCCGCGAATATACATCTTTCGCGGTTAAAACCGCTCCTACCTGCTTCCTTGTACCTACCCAAAAAAACAGGAACCCTGAAAATTAAAAGGGCCTGTTTTAAACAGGCCCTTTTAATATAAATATCAAAAAAGATCAGATAGCGTCGCGATCTTCCTCACCCGTTCTGATACGAATCACTTTTTCTACTGCAGTTACAAATATTTTGCCATCACCTATTTTGCCGGTACGCGCAGCTTCCGTAATCACTTCAAGACAACGCTCCAACTGGTCTTCATTCACCACGATTTCAATTTTAACCTTGGGCAGGAAGTCGACGACATATTCAGCGCCTCGATACAGTTCTGTGTGACCTTTTTGACGCCCGAAGCCTTTTACCTCTGTAACTGTCATACCTGTAATACCAATCTCGGACAGAGACTCACGCACGTCATCAAGTTTAAATGGCTTGATGATCGCCTCTACTTTTCTCATTATATTAATTCCTCCTGCAACGGGCCATGTCAGCCTATATCAAAACTGCCAACGCAATACTTAGTAAGATACCGCAAGACAGCTCAATAGAAAAGGCTATTTATGTCGATATCGACTAAATCCGGATGTAATCGGGTAACGTCGATCTCTGCCAAACGCCTTCCGGGTGATCTTGACACCCGGTGGTGCCTGACGGCGTTTATATTCATTTCGATCAACCATGCCAATGACTCTGTAAACCGTGTCTGCATCATAACCCTGTTCAATAATCTGCTCGGCACATTGATCCTGCTCGATATAACATTCCAGAATCGTATCCAGATCATCATAAGGCGGCAGACTGTCCTCATCTTTCTGATCAGGCGCAAGTTCAGCTGAGGGTGGCCGGGTAATCACTCTTTCAGGAATAACCTCACCCGCCAGATTACGGTATCGCGACATTTGATAAACCAGCGTTTTAGGCACGTCTTTCAACACACAGAAACCGCCAGCCATATCGCCATACAACGTAGCATAACCCACGGCCATTTCACTCTTGTTACCCGTCGTTAACACCATTTTGCCTTTTTTATTGGAAATAGCCATCAACAGCACCCCGCGACAACGTGCCTGCAGATTTTCCTCTGTGGTGTCTGCTTCATATCCTTCGAACTCGGATTTCAGGCTTTCAAGGAAGGCATTAAACAAGGATTCAATTTCGATAATCTGAAAGTTAACGCCTGATGCTTCAGCTTGCTTGCGTGCATCTTCAATACTCATGTCTGCGGTATAACGGGATGGCATGGACACCGCTTCAACCCGGTCACCTCCCAATGCATCAACGGCGATTGCCAACGTCAGGGCAGAATCAATACCCCCTGACAGACCAATAACAGCGCCTTTAAAGCCATTTTTATTTATATAATCACGAACACCTAGCACCAGCGCCTGATAGGCACTCTCTACTTCAGCGAGTATGGGCTCACAAGTCGTTGCTGTCATTTCAACCTGGCCATCCTGTAAAGAACAGGCTACGGAATACAAGCCTTCTTCAAAGGCCGGGGCACGCAAAACAGTTTCACCCATCGCATTAACGACAAATGACTCTCCATCAAACACCAGCTCATCTTGTCCGCCCAGCAAATTCACATACACAACCGGTACATTATTTTCCTTAACTCGTGCCTGAATTACCCGCTCTCGCTCTGATCCTTTATGAATATGAAAAGGAGAGGCATTGAGGTTAAGTAACAATTGCGCACCTGCAGAGACTGATTGCTGCATGGGTTCCGGCTGCCAGGCATCTTCGCAGATGGTGATGCCTAACCTGATACCGTTCAGCTCGACGACACAAGACTGATCGCCTGCAATAAAATAACGTTTTTCATCAAACACGCTGTAATTAGGCAAGCATTGTTTTTTATACTCTGCCTGTATCTTTCCGTGCCGGATTAATCCGGCCGAGTTATATAACTGCCCATCTATCTGTCTTGGATAACCCAGCAAAATAGCTGTATCTGTAATAGTTTCACCCAGGTGAGTCAACGCCTGCTCAATCCGGCGATGCATACCAGGACGATGCAATAAATCCTCGGGTGGGTATCCACACAATGTCAATTCGGGAAACACAACCAGATCCAGCCCTTGCTGTTCTGCCTGACGCGTTATTTCAATGACTTTTTGGGTATTACCTTCAATGTCACCCACCAGCAGGTTGATCTGAGCCAGACCGATCTTCAGGCTGGTTTTAAGTGTCGCATCCGTCATGTCAGGCCAGCAATGCCGCCATACGTGTGCCAATTTCAGCAGGGGAGCGCACGGTCGCTACACCGGCTGCTTCGAGCGCTACAAATTTCTCATCCGCAGTACCCTTGCCACCTGAAATAATGGCGCCCGCATGACCCATGCGTTTTCCTGCCGGCGCAGTCACCCCGGCGATATAAGCCACAACCGGTTTAGTTACATGATTGCGAATATAGTCGGCTGCTGCTTCTTCGGCATTGCCACCGATTTCACCCACCATCACAATACCTTCAGTCTGCTCATCCGCTTCAAACAGTTCCAGACAATCAATAAAATTCATCCCGTGAATCGGGTCACCACCAATGCCAACGCAGGTACTTTGACCCAGACCATTAACAGTAGTCTGATAAACAGCTTCATAGGTCAGCGTACCTGAACGCGAAACAATCCCAATTTTACCGGGTAAATGAATACTCCCCGGCATAATGCCAATTTTGCAGCCACCCGGTGTTATTAAACCGGGACAGTTAGGACCAATTAAACGGGCGTCATAATGTGCCAGTGCTGCCTTGACCTTGAGCATATCCTGAACCGGAATGCCTTCAGTGATACAGGCAATGACTTTGATGCCCGCATCAGCGGCTTCCAGAATAGCATCCATTGCAAACGGTGCGGGCACATAGATCATCGTCGCATCAGCACCGGTCTCATTCACCGCATCATGTACGGTATTAAACACCGGTAAATCCAGATGCACTTGCCCGCCTTTGCCCGGTGTCACACCGCCGACCATTTGCGTGCCATAGGCGATCGCCTGTTCTGAATGAAAGGTACCCTGCTTGCCGGTGAAACCCTGACAAATTACTTTTGTATTTTTATCGATTAATATGCTCATTGCACTGCCGCCACAACCTGCTTCGCGGCCTCGGTTAAATCACCCGCACTGATAATATCCAGACCACTGTTTTCCAGTATCGCCTGCCCTTGCTCGACATTGGTGCCTTGTAAACGAACGACGACCGGCAGGTTTGCATTGACCTCACGTACTGCCGAGACAATGCCTTCGGCAATTAAATCACAACGCACAATACCGCCAAATATGTTCACCAGAATGGCTTTCACCTTCGGGTCAGAAACGACAATTTTAAAAGCTTCGGCAACCCGGTCTGCCGTCGTGCCACCGCCCACATCCAGGAAATTAGCCGGCTCTCCTCCATGCAGTTTGATCAGATCCATTGTCGCCATGGCCAGACCCGCACCATTGACCATACAACCGATGCTGCCATCCAGCGTGATATAGTTCAGATCATGTCGGGCAGCCTGAGTTTCCCTGGCATCTTCCTGCGATTCATCGCGCAGCTCGACCAGATCTGTATGGCGATACAATGCATTGTCATCGAGATTAATTTTCGCATCCAGCGCCAACAGCTCGCCGCTATCCGTGACAATTAATGGATTGATTTCAATCAGACTGGCATCCTTGCTCAGAAAAAGTTGATACAACGCCATGACCATGCGGGTAAAACCGCGAATCTGTTCACCTTCGAGCTGCAAACCAAAGGCCATCTGCCGACACTGATAGGCCTGTAAGCCCGCTGCCGGGTCCACAAAAATTTTCAGAATTTTTTCCGGCTGGGTTGCGGCCACTTCTTCAATGTTCATACCCCCTTCAGTCGAGGCCATGAACACCAGTTTTTCACTGCTTCTGTCAACCAGCACGCCCAGATATAATTCGCGCAGAATAGCGGATGCCTGTTCTACCAGCAGCACATTGACCGGCAAGCCTTTCTCATCGGTCTGCGGGGTAACCAGCTGACTGCCGAGTAACTGGTCTGCCAGGTTTTCGACCTGTTCCAGTGAATCACAGAGTTTTACTCCGCCCCCTTTACCCCGGCCGCCTGCATGAACCTGGGCTTTCACGACCCATTTTTCGCCCCCCAGCGTTTTAGCAGCACTCACCGCTTCATCGGCTGAGCGAGCTGCACGTCCTTTGGGTACAGCAATGCCACAGTCAGAAAATAACTGCTTGGACTGATATTCATGCAAATTCATCGGTAATAATCCCAACATTGAATATTAAAAGGGGTATTGTGAATCAAATCGGCGTCAGAGGCAAAATCAGGCGTGTTTTTATCGCTTTGGGGTTGATGTTTAACGGCTAAATATTCACACTATGATTCATGAGTATTCTATTAATAGCCTCTATTTCCCCCTCACCCCTGCCCTCTCCCCAGAGGGGAGAGGGGGAAAAGTCTGATATAAAATAACGAAAATTATTTATTCAAAGGAAAACGAATGCGTATCTTATTATTAATTCTTGCCGTTGCTGTAGCCTGGTTGATACTGAAACGACTGGCAGCCAGCAGACAAAACCCGCCACCCAGAATCAAGGAAAGCACCCAGATGGTTCGCTGCCAGCAATGCGGGGTACATCTTGCGCTCAGTGATGCGATCAAGCACCAACAGGTTTATTTCTGCTCTATTGAACATAAAAAACAGTATCTTTCATAATGCAAACACACGGTTGGCAAGTCCTCTCCTCCACCTCGGGTAGCGATGAACCGGCCTGGCGGCCACTGGCCTACTTTAATTATTATCGTATCGTACTTTCCGGCCTGTTCATTGTTCTGTTTCTGATCGGCCCCACACCCAGTCTGCTAGGCTCTTATCAGCCGGCAATATTTATCGGCACCGCCAGTTTTTACCTGTTATTCGCCATTGTCAGCGCCTATGGTATATACGCGAGACGTTGGCCTTTTAACCTGCAGATAAGTTCACAAATTCTGGTTGATATTATCGCTATCACCCTGTTAATGCACAGCAGTGGTGGCTTAACGACCGGCCTGGGAATTCTGATGGTTATCGCCATCGCCGCCAGCAGCATCATTCTGGCAGGCGAACTGGCCTTGCTATATGCTGCCATTGCATCAATGGCTATTCTGACAGAACAGGTCTATGCCCACCTTAACAACACTTTTGTAACAACTTCCTATACCCAGGCGGGTATTCTGGGTGCGACCTGTTTCACTACAGCATTGCTTTCCCACATTCTGGCAAAACGTATTCGAAAAACGGAGGCATTAGCCGCCAGACGAGGGTTTGATCTGGCTAATATGGAACAGGTTAATGAACATATTATCCAGAATATGGACATGGGCATTATTGTCGTCGATGAAAACCTGAATACCCTGCTCGTGAATGAGTCTGCCTGGTATTTTGTGGGCATGCCCATGCTGGGAAAACAGGTGCGCCTCACCGAAATTTCAACAGAACTGACAAACCAACTGATATGCTGGAAAAATAAACCTGATTGTGAAATAAAGCCGTTTCGGCCTCATTCTGATGCCGCTGATATCTTGCCTCGATTCACCTCACTCGGGCATGAGCAGAATAACAGCACACTGATCACACTTGAAGACTCCACCGTGGTCACCCAGCAGCTTCAGCAAATGAAACTGGCATCATTAGGCCGCCTGACCGCCAGTATTGCACATGAAATACGTAACCCGCTGGGTGCCATCAGCCATGCTGCCCAACTGCTACAGGAATCAAATGCACTCGAAGGGGCTGACTACCGACTGTCCGAGATTATTCAAAATCATTCCATACGCATGAATACGATTGTCGAAAATATCCTGCAACTATCTCGCCGGGATAACTCACACCCCAAGATTATCGAACTGAAAGCCTGGGTTAATGATTTCGTCAAGGAATTCTGTGTCAATGAAGCTATCGAAGAAAGCTGTATCAGTGTTGATATAGAGCCTCCGAACACCATGATTCAGATAGATACCAGTCATCTGCAACAAATTCTCTGGAACCTGTGTCAGAATGCCGTAAAATATGGTCACAAGGCCGATGGTAGTCTTTATATAGCACTCAGGGGTGGCATTACTGAAGAATCGATAGGACCTTTTCTGGATATTATTGATAGCGGCGAAGGCATTTCACCGGATATCAGTGACCAGATTTTTGAACCCTTCTTCACCACGGCTAACGAAGGCACCGGTTTAGGCTTATACATCACCAAGGAATTATGTGAATGCAACAAAGCAAGGTTAAGTTACCATGTGGTGCCTACCGGCGGCAGCTGTTTCCGCCTGTCATTCGCTGACCCGAGACGTATCAGACCATGAGCGTAAAACGTACCCTGATTATTGATGACGAACCTGATATCCGCGAGCTGCTGGAAATGACACTGATGCGCATGGATATCGACACCGACAGTGCCGCCGATGTGACGGAAGCCAAAAACCTGCTCACAGAAAATAAATACGACCTCTGCCTGACCGACATGCGCCTGCCCGATGGTAATGGCATTGAACTGGTCGAATGGATACAACAACACTGCCCCAACCTGCCCGTTGCCGTTATCACCGCGCACGGCAGCATGGATACCGCCGTGCAAGCACTCAAAGCCGGTGCGTTCGATTTTGTTTCCAAGCCCGTAGACCTTGAACTGTTACGCACACTGGTACAATCCGCACTCAAGTTATCAAAAAAACATCAGGGCAAAAAACTGCGCAGTCGCCATGAACTGCTCGGTGACTCAGAACCGATGCAAAAAATTCGTGGCATCATCGCCAAACTGGCACGCAGCCAGGCACCGGTATACATCAGCGGTGAATCCGGAACCGGTAAAGAACTGGTTGCCCGCCTGATCCACAACAAAGGCCCGCGTGCTGACAAACCCTTTATCGCCGTTAACTGCGGCGCTATTCCATCAGAACTGATGGAAAGCGAATTTTTTGGTCATAAAAAAGGCAGCTTCACCGGCGCTGTTTCCGACAAGGAAGGCCTGTTTCAGGCAGCCAACAGCGGCACCTTGTTTCTGGATGAAATAGCTGAGCTACCTTTAACTATGCAAGTTAAACTATTGCGTGCGATACAGGAAAAAGCAATACGGCCTGTTGGAGGGCAACAAGAACAAACGGTTGATGTACGTATATTGAGTGCAACACATAAGGATCTGAATAAACAGGTCAGTGAAGGCCATTTTCGTGAAGACCTTTACTATCGAATTAACGTTATTCGACTGGACGTACCGCCTTTACGAAAACGCACTACCGACATCCCATTGCTGATCAACCATGTGCTGAACAAAATTGCTGCCAATCAACACCTGGAAAAACCCGGTATTTCAGATGCCGCCCTGAAAGCCTTACAACAATATTCATTTCCAGGAAACGTACGCGAAATGGAAAATATACTCGAACGCGCCACAACCCTGTGTGAAAACAACCTGATTCAGGCCAGCGATCTTCATCTACCAGAAAACGCACCTGAAACTGATAATAATGAAGATACCCCTTTACCAGACCGACTCGGCAATACTGAACGACAGGCAATAATCGCTGCACTGAAAAAAACCCGGTATAACAAAACAGCTGCCGCAAAATTACTGGGCATCAGTTTTCGTGCGCTGCGTTATCGATTACAGAAGCTTGGGATAGATTAAAGTATTGCGACATGGTCACATTGTGACAATAATTGTCACAATGTGACTTTTGTTGGTCTGAAAAACTATTTAACCCTCATCCTATTTTTTCATAAAGAAGCAGACAAACTATTAAGTTATTGTTTTTATGATAATTTAAATGATCATTAATAACCAACAAATATAAAAAATTCACTGGCATAGAACCTGCAATATAAATCCTAACTACGAAAACCCGATTGATAACTACCCGCTCAGCTAAAGTTTAGCCTGCCCCGAGTCGTTACAATTCCGGTCCAAGTAAGTTACACAACGTTGAATAACTTAAATTTTTTTAAATAACCAAACTTCAGGAGTTTTCACCATGAAGAAAGTACAACAGGGTTTTACCCTTATTGAATTGATGATCGTAGTTGCGATCATTGGTATTCTGGCAGCGATCGCGATTCCGGCTTATCAGGATTACACCATCCGCGCAAAGGTAACTGAAGGTCTTAACCTTGCGAGCGCTGCAAAAACAGCTGTTTCCGAGACATTTTCCTCTGAATCAAGATTCATGATTGCGAGCAACGCCAGTTATGGCCTGGCATCAGCAGTTTCTATTACTGGTCAAAATACGCTAAGTGTCAGCATGAGTGCTCTCGGTGTTATACATGTTGTCTACACTGGCCTGGGTGGCAATACTGCCCCAGGTCAAGGCATAACACTGACACCTGCTACTGCTGCCGGCTCTATCACGTGGACTTGTGCACCAGCAGGATTAGCACCTAAATATTTGCCTTCTACTTGTAGATAATAATATTTAGTACATACATTTGTCAGCCCTGATAAAAGAGCATCTCATTAAGTGATGCTCTTTTATTTTATAATTATCACTATTACATAGACCACATTTTGCCTACTCGAATCAAAATAAGCATAGACTTACTACTCCTCGTATTCTTAACAACTCTCACATATCTTCCGGGGCTATCAGGTGATTACGCTTTTGATGATTTCCCCAATTTAATTAACAATAAAAATCTTAATGTAAAAACACTGGATACTGATTCACTTGTTGCTGCTGCTTTGTCAACTAACTCAGGCTTGTTTAAACGGCCAGTGAGCATGTTAAGCTTCACACTCAATAGATACTTTTTTGGTATCAAGCCATACTCATACAAAATAATAAATTTAGTCATCCATATTTTTACCGGTATAGGTGTATTTTTTTTAAGTTTACTTATTCTACAAAAATACAAGTCTATCCAAGGATATAATATTGAAAAAAATACTATCTATTACCTTTCTTTATTTATATCCAGCATATGGTTAATACACCCTATTAATCTAACCAGTGTTCTTTACATAGTCCAGCGAATGACAAGCCTCTCTGGCTTGTTTGTAATTTGGGGAACTTTGCTCTATATAATTTTCAGATCTAGATACTTCATAGAAAGAAAAGGTTTTTGGTTTATCCCAACAATTCTTTTTCTTTTTTGTACTCTGGCAATATTAAGTAAAGAAAATGGAGTGCTACTACCTTTTTTTATATTATTAGCAGAGTTATTGATTTTCAGATTCAGACTACAGACAGGAGGCTATGATAAAAAAATAATTGTTCTATTTATTATCTCTATACTTATCCCTACAATTTTCGCCTTCTTAATACTTGCAATAGCACCAAACCTTATTATTGGTGGCTATAAAATTCGCGACTTCAACCTTACCGAGAGATTACTTACTGAGTCACGCGTATTAATATTATATATTAAAATGATTCTCGCTCCATCTCTAAGCGAACTCGGACTGTATCATGATGATATAATCGTATCACGAAGTCTAATGAGCCCTCCTACAACAGCAATATCAATCATTATAATTTTTTCGCTTTTAGGTGCCACCATAATTAAATTTAAAAAATGGCCCCTGGCTGCTTTTGGTGTATTATGGTTTTTTATAGCGCATCTTCTGGAGTCTACTTTTATACCTCTGGAAATAGCACATGAACACAGAAACTATATTGCCAGTTTTGGCGTTATATTTAGCATTAGTTATCTACTTTCTAAATTACAAATATTCAGCAATCATAATAAATTAAAGATATTTCTTTATCTCACACCAATTATATTATTATCTATTGTAACCAACCTGCGTTCATACCAATGGAGTGACAATGTACTGCATGCGGTATATGAAGCAAGACATCACCCAATGTCCGCGAGAGCCATATATTCAGAGGCTAGAATTTTTGCAAATCTTTCAATCGCCGGCAACACTGATAAAACAAGAGATGCCTTTTTAAAACTAAAACAAAGTAGCAAACTCTACTCCAAAAACATATTACCTGATGTAGGACTAATATTATTAGCAAATAAACTAGGTCTTGAACAAAAGGTAGAATGGACAAATAACATTAAATATAAACTAAAACATTTCCCAATACTCCCTACTACAATTAGCGCACTGATGGAACTAATAAAATGCCAACATACAAGTTGCAAGCTAGACGATCAGACTATCAACTCAATTTTAGGTATTGCTCTGAGAAATGGAAATAAAAGACACCCTGACATAGTCTCAATATCCGCACATCATGTTGCATATAAAATAAAGAACT
>Ga0316206_1000926_pt1 | contig 31437 bp, 20 predicted proteins | sample 6monthpyrite_MG_FD_204942 | JGI IMG/M metagenome (GOLD analysis project Ga0316206, IMG submission 204942) | Microbial mat bacterial communities from mineral coupon in-situ incubated in ocean water Damariscotta River, Maine, United States -... | ecosystem: Environmental > Aquatic > Marine >... | reverse complement strand
AGCCAGTGCCGGAAAGCTGGACGGACTCACCCTCGTTTGCGTTGAGGTCTGCACCGGCATCGATGACGGGGCCGTCGTTGTCGGCGTAGAAAAGCACGACCGCATTCGAGGTCGAGGTGCTCGTTCCGTCGGAGACTTCGAGCTGGAACATCACGCTGTTGTCGCTGAGTGTATTCGGCACCGTGAAGCTCGGCTGGGCAGCGTTCGGGTCGTCGAGCGTGACCTGTGGACCGATGGTTTGCGTCCACGTGTAGGTCAGGCCCTGGCCCTCGGGATCGCTGCCGCTGCCGGCTAGCGTGACCACGTCGCCTTCGTGGACCAGCTGCAACGGACCGGCACTTGCGCTGGGCGCATCGTTGTCGGCGGCGATCTGGATGGTGACCGTGTCGGAGCTCTCGTTCGTGCCATCGCTGGCGACCAGCATGAAGACCGCCTCCGAGTTCACCAGGCCTTCCGGCGCGGTCAAGCTGGGCGTCTGGCTGGTCGGGTCGTCGAGCTCGATGGCGGGCCCCGAAACTTGGACCCAGTTGTAGGTAAGCCCCTCGCCCTCGGGATCCGTCGCCGCACCTTGCAGCACGATCGAATCCCCTTCGGCGATCGCCAGATCGGGCCCAGCATTTGCACTTGGCGCATCGTTGTCGGCGGCGACCGAAACGGTGACCGTGTCGGTGCTGATGTTCGTTCCGTCGGAGACGCTAAGCTCAAACACGATGTCCGTGTTCACGACCTCGTTCGGTGCCTCGAACGTGGGCGACGCGGAGGTCGGATCGTCGAGCTGGACCGGGGGGCCGCTGACTTGGACCCACGTGTAGGTCAGGTCCTGGCCTTCTGGATCGGTGCCGCTGCCGGCCAGGGTGACCGGCTGGGCCTCGTCGACGACTTGGTCGGCGCCGGCGTTCGCACTCGGCGCGTCGTTATCGGCGGCGACTGTGACGGTGACCGTGTCGCTGGAAGTGCTTGTTCCGTCGGTGACCTGCAGCTCGAAGACAAGGTCCGAGTTGACAAGCCCTTCGGGCGCGTCGAAGGTCGGGCTGGCCGCGGTCGCGTCGTCGAGTACCACCGGCGTGCCGGAGACTTGGACCCACTGGTAGGTGAGACCTTGATCCTCGGGATCGGTGCCGCTGCCGGTCAGCGTGACGGGGGCGTTCTCGGTGACGACTTGGTCGGCGCCAGCGTCCGAAGTCGGCGCGTCGTTGTCAGCGGCGACTGTGACGGTGACCGTGTCGCTCGATGTCGATGTTCCGTCGGTGACCTGAAGCTCGAAGACGAGGTCCGAGTTGACAAGCCCTTCAGGCGCGTCGAAGGTCGGGCTGGCCGCGGTTGCGTCGTCGAGCACCACCGGCGTTCCAGAGACTTGGACCCACTGGTAGGTGAGACCTTGATCCTCGGGATCGGTGCCGCTGCCGGTCAGCGTGACCGGGGTGTTCTCGGTGACGACTTGGTCGCTGCCAGCGTTCGAAGTCGGCGCGTCGTTGTCGGCGGCGACTGTGACGGTGACCGTGTCACTCGATGTCGATGTTCCGTCGGTGACCTGCAGCTCGAAGACAATGTCCGAGTTGACAAGCCCTTCGGGCGCGTCGAATGTCGGGCTGGCTGTCGTTGCGTCGTTGAGGACGACCGGCGTGCCGGAGACTTGGACCCACTGGTAGGTGAAACCTTGATTCTCGGGATCGGTGCCGCTGCCGGTCAGCGTGACGGGGGTGTCTTCGGCGACGACTTGATTGACGCCGGCGTTCGACGTCGGCGCGTCGTTGTCGGCGGCGACGGTGACGGTGACCGTGTCCGTACTCGTGTTCGTTCCGTCAGAGACGGCCAGCTGGAAGACGACGTCCGAGTTCACCAAGCCCTCGGGGGCTGTGATGCTAGGGTTCTGGGCGTAGGGGTCGTCGATGATGACCGGATTGCCCGAGACCTGGGTCCAGGTGTAGGTGAGGCCTTCGTCCTCGGGGTCGGTGCCGCTTCCGGCGAGCACAAAGGGCTGGCCCTCGACCACCGCGAGGTTCGCGCCGGCGCTCGCGATCGGCGCGTCGTTGTCGGCGGCCACGGTGACGGTGACTTGGTCGGTGCTGGTCGTTGTGCCGTCCGAGACTTGAAGCTCGAATACAAGGTTCGAGTTGACCAGTCCCTCGGGCGCGGTGAAGGTCGGCGTGGTGGCGTTCGGGTCGTTGAGCACGACCGGTGTTCCGGAGACCTGGACCCAGGTGTAGCTGAGGCTGTCGCCCTCGACGTCGGTGGCTGAACCGGAGAGGTTGACGAGGTCGCCCTCGCTGGCGCTGAGGTTCGTGCCGGCCTCGACCACAGCGGCATCGTTGACTGCAGCGAGGCTGACCGTGACGACCGAATCCGTGGTGATCGACTCGCCGTTGGCTTCGACGACCGTGACCTCGAGGGTCAGCGCCAAGTCGCCATTGAAGTCGGGTGGGCCGAGCAGGCACAGGTCGGCGGCTTGCTTGGGAGCGACGGTCCACACGCCGCCGCCGAGGTCGGTGCCGGGGCTCAAGGTGACGCCGCTTGGGACGCCCGTCAGCTGGACGGCCGTCACGACCTCGGAGCCATCGGCGTCATCCGGTGTCACATCGATGCCGAGAGCGACCCAGACATCTTCGCTACCACTGACGGTTGCGTCGGCCAAGTTGGTGCCATCGATGACTTCCTCGACGTCGACCAAGATCGTCACAGCGCCTGGCTGGACGTCGGCGCCGGGGATTGGGGTTCCAGGTTGGAGCGTGAGCTGCAGGGTCTCGGCTGAGTTCTCAGGCGGGGTGATTGTCAGGTTCGCGAGTTCGGCCGGGGCGAGCGTCCAAGTGCCGTCACCGTTGTCCAGACCTGCGGAGAGGCTTGCGCCCGTGGGCACGCCCGAGAGCGTCAGCGTGTCGCCGCTGGTCCAGTCCACGCCTGTGCTGAAGCTGAAGTCGAGCGCGATCGCCGAGTCCTCGAGGCCGCTGACCGGGTTGGCGGTGATGCTGCCGAGGCTCGATCCATACGCTGAAACCGAGCCGTCCGCGAAGGCCAAGGTCTCGACTCCGACAAGCGTATCGGTGCCGTCGCGGTAGCCGAGCGAGTCGGTCACGGTGACGCTGCCGTCGGGGTTTTCGACGATTGTGTAGTCGCTGGCGTAGCCGTTGAAGACCGCCGTGTCTAGGCCACTGCCGCCGCTTAGGTAATCGTCTCCCGCACCGCCTTCAAGTTGGTCGCTCCCGGTGCCGCCGTCGAGGACTTCGTTACCGGAGCCGCCGGTCAGGGTGTCGTCGCCGGCTTCGCCAACGAGCTTGTTGACGCCGCCGTCGGAGCTGATTGTGTCGTCGCCGGATGTGCCTACGAAGCTCACGCCACTGAGGTCATCGCTGAGCGCAAGCACCTGGTCCGGAGTGAGCGCCTCTTGTTGCGCGAGCGTGAGCTGATTGAAGGTGTTGACTGTCGGAATCGAGGCGATCTGGTCGGTCGTTAGATCGGGGATCCGATCGACGGGCAGATACTGGAATTGGTTGTAGCTGAGGTCCTGGACTTGCAGGACGGTGAGGTCTTCGCGCTGCGCTGCCGAGAGGTAGCTGATGCTGACCACGTCGACGTCGATGGCCTGGACCTGTGGCGCATCGAGGGCGTGGCGCACGTCCTCGGGCATGCTGGAGAAGTCGCCGTAGTAGGTGATCGAGGCCAGCTGGGCGGGCGCAATGTCGGCGACGTGGCTGAGTGGCACGTACTTCAAGTTGCCCGCGCTGAGGTCCTGGACCTGGGCAGTCGTGAGGTCCTCGCGCTGAGCCTCGGAGAGGTAGTGGGGGCTGACAACCGAGGTGTCGAGCGCTTGGACTTGCGGTGCGTCGAGGGCGTGGCGCACGTCTTCGGGGATGCCGGAGAAGTCTCCGTAGTAGGTGATCGTGGCCAACTGAGTCGGCGCAATGTCGGCGACGTGGCTGAGTGGCACGTACTTCAAGTTGCCCGCGCTGAGGTCCTGGACCTGGGCTGTCGTGAGGTCCTCGCGCTGAGCCTCGGAGAGGTAGTGGGGGCTGACGACCGAAGTGTCGAGCGCTTGGACTTGCGGCGCGTCGAGGGCGTGGCGCACCTCTTGTGGGATGCCGGAGAAGTCCCCGTAGTAGGTGATCGCGGTCAGCTGGGCGGGTGTGATGTCGGCCGCGTGGCTGAGCGGCACGTACCTGAGGTTGCCCGTGCTAAGGTCCTGAACTTGAGCAGTGGTGAGGTCTTCGCGTTGGACTTCGGAGAGGTAGGCGGGGCTGACAACCGAGGTGTCGAGCGCTTGGACTTGGGGCGCGTCGAGGGCGTGGCGCACGTCTTGTGGGATGCCGGAGAAGTCCCCGTAGTAGGTGATCGCGGTTAGCTGGGCGGGTGTGATGTCGGCCGCGTGGCTGAGCGGCACGTACCTGAGGTTGCCCGTGCTGAGGTCTTGAACTTGAGCAGTGGTGAGGTCTTCGCGCTGAGCCTCGGAGAGGTAGGCGGGGCTGACAACCGAGGTGTCGAGCGCTTGGACTTGGGGCGCGTCGAGGGCGTGGCGCACGTCTTGTGGGATGCCGGAGAAGTCCCCGTAGTAGGTGATCGCGGTCAGCTGGGCGGGTGTGATATCGGCCGCGTGGCTGAGCGGCACGTACCTGAGGTTGCCCGTGCTGAGGTCTTGGACCTGGGCCGTGGTGAGGTCTTCGCGTTGGACTTCGGAGAGGTAGGCCGGGCTGATGACAGTCGTGTCGAGCGCCTGGACCTGAGGCGCGTCGAGAGCGTGGCGCACGTCTTGTGGGATGCCGGAGAAATCCCCGTAGTAGGTGATCGCGGCCAGCTGGGCGGGCGTGATGTCGGCCGCGTGGCTGAGCGGGACGTACCTGAGGTTGCCCGTGCTGAGGTCTTGGACCTGGGCCGTGGTGAGGTCTTCGCGTTGGACTTCGGAGAGGTAGGCCGGGCTGATGACAGTCGTGTCGAGCGCCTGGACCTGAGTCGCGTCGAGAGCGTGGCGCAAGTCCTCCGGCATACCGGTGAAGTCCCCGTAATAGGTGATGCTCGAGAGTTGGTCGACGGTGATGAACTCGGCTTGGCTCGCAGGCAGGTAGTCGAGCCACCCGACGGGCAAGTCGGCGACCTGGGCCGGCGTCAAATCCTCGCGCTGCGCTTCGGTGATGTAGGCGATGCTAATGACGCTGGTGTCGAGCGCCTGCACCTGCTCCGCGTCGAGGGCATAACGCACGCCATCGGGGATGTGGTAGAAGTCGCTCGCGTTTGTGATGTTGCCGTGCTGCAGGGCCGTGATGTTGCCCGCTTGGCTTAGCGGAAGTTCATCGATCCAACCAACGGGCACGTCCGCGACCTGAGCCGCGGTAAGGTCCTCGCGCTGGGTCTCGGACAAGTAGGCGATGTTGAGCGCCGACGAATCGAGCGCCTGCACCTGCTCTGCGTCGAGGGCGTGGCGCACGTCCTCCGGGATGTTGTAGAAGTCGGCCGGGTTCGTGATCGCGGCCAGCTGCGCGGTTGAGATGTTGCCCGCTTGGCTGATCGGGATTTCGTCGAGCCAACCCGATGGAACCGCCTGCACCTGCTCGACGGTCAGCTGGTCTTGCTGGGCGGGCGATAGGTAGGCGATGTTGATGAAGCTTGTGTCGAGCGCTTGCACCTGCTCGGCGTCCAGCGCATGCCGTTGGGCATCGGGGATGTTGTAGAAGTCGCTCGAGCTGGCGATCGAGCTAATCTGGTCGGCCGTGACCCACTGGATCTGGTCGAGGGTCAGCGTGTCGAGGTCGGAAGGCCCGAGGGCGCGGATGGCCGCCACGGCGGGATCTTGGACTTCTACCACGACCTCCTGGACGCTGGTAGTCGTGCCGTCGGTGACCTCAACCTGGAAGATCAGCGTCCCAACAGTGGTGCCGATCTCAGGAGCCGTCAGAGTCGGCGTCGCCGCGCTTGGGTCGTCCAGGCTGACGCTCGGGCCAGCGAGCTGCACCCAGCTGTAGGTCAGTGGGCCACCCGAGTCGCTGGTCGCCTGGATGTCGAGCGTCACGCTGTCGCCCTCGGTGGCCAGCAGGTCGCCTACGACCGGCAGGCTCGCTGGCGCAAGGTCCAGCGTTCCATCCGCGAAGGTGACGGATTCCAAGTCGTTGAACGTGACCGTGAAGTCGGGCTCAACGCCATTCGAGATCGTCAGCGTCCCGGCTTCGAGGTTGACGGTCGCGTCGGCCACGTTATAGGTCGAGAGGTCGAGCGTATCGGTCCCTGTGCCGCCGTCGATGACATCGCCATCGGTCGCGCCGATGAACGTGTCATCGCCCGCTCCACCGGAGAGTGTGTCGGCCCCGGCTCCGCCGGTCAGTACGTTGGCGCCAGCGTCGCCGGTCAGGACGTCGGCCTGATCACTGCCGATCACGTTCTCGATCCCGCTCAACGTGTCCGTGTCACTTCCCGTGGTCGCAGTGCCCGCGTCGAGGTCGACGGTGACACCGAGGCTCGCGTTCGAGTAGTCGATCGTGTCGATGCCCGCGCCACCCGCGATGGTGTCCGAGTCGCTCGCGGTCGGGGCTGCTGATGAGCCTGCTGCAAAGAGCGCTTGGACCTCGCTCGCGTCAAGCGGACTGCCAAAGATCGCCACCTCGTCGATCTGGCCATTGAAGTAGTCCTTGACCCCTGCCGTCGAGAGGTCGGCCGAGGACCAAGTGTTCGCGCCGATGGTCAGCGGCTCGTGGTTGCCGGTGCCGCCCGAGCTGGTGCCGAGCCCGCCCGTGTAGGCATTCGAGTCCGCCAGCTGGCCGTCGACAAACAGCTGCATCCCACCCGATCCAAACGAGAACGACATTTGGTGCCAGTCGTTGGCGGTGATGCCCGTGGCTTGCACCGTGTAGGTTGCGTCAGTGCTCTGCAACCGCACGATCAGAGTGTCGCCACTCAGGTAGGAGGTCAGGTGCCCGCCGGTGTCGTAGCCGCTCGAGTCCTTGGAGAACAGCCCCTGGTTTCCGCTTGTGTCATCTGGGTTGAACCACAGTTGCAACGAGCCGTCCTCGAGCAACATGTCGTCCGAGTGGGGCACTTCGATGTAGTCATCGACACCATCGAAGTCGGCGGCTGTGTCACCGCCGGCGATGCCGGTTGCCGTGACGTCCGCGCCGTTCGTCAGCGTGCCGTCGTGAGTCCCCGCAGAATCAACGACGCCGCCAGCTCCTACCGCATCCCCGGAACTCAGGCTCCAGTGGGCCACGGGATCGAGCGCTGCAATCGAGTCAGCTAGCGCCGGTGTGCCGACGTTCGCGCCGACGATCAAGTCGTCGCCTGCACCCGCGTCGATCACGTCGTCCCCAAGGCCGCCGTCGATCACGTTGGCGCCTGCGTCCCCGGTGATCGTGTCTGCGAAGTCCGAGCCCGTCACGTTCTCGACGTTGGTGATCGTGTCCGTGTCTGTGCCGCTAGTTGCTGAGCCTGCCGCAAGGTCCACGTCGACAGCCGCATCGGCGGTCGAGTAGTCGACCGTGTCGACGCCCGCGCCACCATCGATCACATCGCTGTCCGTCGCCGCGGTGCCCGCCGGTGCGGCCCCGTCGCGGGCCGTGTACAGCTCTTCGATCGAGGCCGCATCAAGTGCCGTCCCGAAGACGGCGACCTCGTCGATCTGCCCGTCAAAATAGTCCTTAACCCCCGAAGTCGTCAGGTCGGCCGAGCTCCATGTGTTGGCGCCGATCGTCAGCGGCTCGTGGTTGCCGGTGCCGCCCGAGGTCGCTCCAAGTCCGCCCGTGTAGGCATCGGTGTCGCGCAGTTGCCCATCGACATACAGCTGCATGCCACCACTGCCGAACGAGAACGACATGTGGTGCCAGTCGTCGGCGGTGATGCCCGTCGCCTGCACGGTGTAAGAGGCATCGGTGCTCTGCAGGCGCACGTTCAGCGTGTCACCATCGAGGTAGGCGGTCAGGTGTCCGCCCGTGTCGAAGTTGGTCGAGTCCTTCGAGAAGATGCCCTGCATCCCGCTCGTATCGTCGGGGTTGAACCACAGCTGCACCGTGCCGCTGTCGAGCAATAGGTCGTCCGAGTGGGGCACCTCAATGAAGTCGTTGGCACCATCAAACTCGGCTGAGATGCCTGGGCCAGCAACCCCGGCCGCCGTGTTATCGGCGCCGTTCGTGTAGGTGCCATCGTGAGCGCCAGCCGAGTCGGTTGCGGCCGTCCCTGTGTCGCCATCAAACTGCCAGTGTGCGACGGGATTGAACGTGTCGATCACCTCGCCGACGCCGATCAGTTCGGCGTGGCCGGCACCGAGGATCGTGTCGTCGCCCGCACCGCCAAGCAGCTCGTCGTTTTGCGCACCGCCATCGAGGACATCGTCGCCGGCGTTGCCGGAGACCACGTCCATCCCATCGGTCCCGGTCAGGGTGTCCGCACTGGCGGTCCCGTCGATGTGCTCGCGGGCCTCGATCGTGACGAGGTCGACGCTCTCGTGACTGCCATCGGAAGCCACCAGTGAAAAGATCAGGTCGCCTGCGACGGTTGGGGCATCGAAGGTCGGCTGAGCTGCGGTTGGGTCCGAGAGGGTCACGTGCGGACCTCCAACCTGGGTCCAGCTGTAGGTCACGACGTCTCCCTCGAGGTCGCTCGTCCCGGTGCCATCAAGGGTCACGCTCGAGCCGAGGTCGACGGCCTGGTCGAGGCCGGCGTCCGCGCTGGGAGCCCAGTCGGCTGTGGTCACTTCGCCCTCTCCGCCGAGCACGTAGCCATCGGCGGTCAGGATGCTCTCGATGTTGGTGAAGTCGACCGAGAAGCTGCCTCCGCCATCTAGGTTCACTGAGACATGGTTGCCGGCTACGGTCACGTCGGCTGCACCGTAGTCCGACAGGTCGAGCGTGTCCTTGTCGCCCCCGCCGTCGACCGTGATCGTGTCGCCATCTAGGGCGCCATCGAAACGGAATGTGTCATCGCCCGTGTCGCCGTCCATGGTGTCGTTGCCACCACCCGAGACCAGGAGGTCGTCGCCGCTGCCGCCGTCCATGGTGTCATCGCCAGCGCCGCCGTCGAGCTGGTCGTTGCCCTTGCCGCCGTCCAAGGTGTCATTGCCCTCACCGCCGACGAGCACATCATCCCCGCTGCCGCCATCGAGAGTGTCGTCGCCCTCACCGCCGTACAGGCTGTCCATGCCCTTGCCGCCGCTGAGGAGGTCGTCGCCGTCACCGCCGGAGAGCACATCGTCGCCGCTGCCGCCGTCGAGCGAGTCCGCTCCGTCGCCGCCAATCAGAACATCGTCACCCAGCTCGCCAAACAGGCTGTCGGCGCCCTCGGCCCCGAACAGCACGTCGTTGCCGTCTCCGGCGAGGGCGATGTCATCCGTGACGTCGCCCATCAAGACGTCGTCGAAGTCGGTCGCATCAACCTGCTCCTCACCCGTATCTGCGTCGACCCAGGTGGCCGACATCAGAACGCGTGGCTCCAGCGCCTCGGCCTCGAACGAGGTCTCGAGCGGCTCGGGTTCCGACTCCTCGGCACGGGGCCGCTTGCGAAAGCGCTTCCAAAAACTCATGCCGCCGCCTCTTCGCCAAAGGCAAGCAAGTCGACCACCGTCAAGTCGTCGCGCCAGGTCTGCATGCGGCGCGTGAAGGTACCGAGCGGCACAGCGTGGCCCACTCGCGACAACCGCGCGAGCTTCTCGGCCCAAGTCATCAGCTGGGCTTTGTTGAGCTCGGGGTTGGCGAGCAGCGGCCGGATCGCCATCCACCATGGCGAGTCGGGCTCGGCAAACTCGATGCGGTAGCCGCATTTAATGCCATAGGCCGAGATCGCCTTCGCAGTGGGCCCGGGACGGTGATCGTCGTCGACAACGATCAAGCCGCGGCCTTCATCGAGGGCCGCGCGTACGCGATCGAAGTGCCACAAACGAGCAGCCGGCAGGAGCTCTCGTTCCCATCGAAGCGGGCCGGTTGTGGCCTCTTCGAAGAAGCGGTCGAACTCAAGAACGAGACCGTCGCTTGCGGCGGCGAGGCGCGCCGCGCGGTGGGACTTGCCGCAGGAGGGCAGTCCACGCATGAGGATCAACCGCTTGGAATTTTGAGTTTTCATCGAGTCCGTGCCCTAGTGCGCCAAGGTGATGCGGCAGCGGATTCCGGCCGGCAGGCTGAGGTCCGGATTGGGCAGCTCGAGCTCGATGCGCACGGTCTCGCTGGCAGCGTCGGCAACCGCGTCGATGACCGTCAACTTGGCCTCGAGGAGCAGGGTCTCATCAAAGGTCGGTACGACAAGGGCCGTCTCGCCCAAGCGCAGTTTGGCGAGCCATGCAACGGGCGCGCGCGCTTCGACGCGCAGCGGGTCGAGGCGCGCGAGCGTGAAGATCGAGGCCTCGGGTGAGCTCGTGACGATCTCGCCCGGTGAGGCGTTGCGGCTCAGGACGACGGAGTCGGCGGGCGCCAAAATCTCGGTGCGGGCAACAAGCGCTTCCGCTTTTTGGAACTCGACTTGAAAGATCGCGGCGGTCTCCTTGACGCTGGCAAGCTCGAGCTCGGCCAAGAGCGCTTCGGTGCGCGCGGCCTCGAGCTCTTCGGAGGTGACAATGCCATCGATGGATAGCTGTTCGCGCTTTTCGAGCTTGAGGTGCGCGCTTTCGACTTTCACCTGCGCAGTCATGAGGCTTGCGGTGCCGGCTGCATTCAGGCGCGCCAGCTCGGCGCTCTCGCGCTCGACCGAGTTCTCAAGTCGTGCCAGCAGTGTGCCCGCCACGACGCTGTCGCCCGAGTCGGCGAACACCTCGGCCAACAAGCCCGCCATCGGCGAGCCGACTTCGATCACCTCGAAGGGCTTGATCACGCCATCGAGCGTTTCCGAGGCGGAGTTTGTGACTTCGGCGTCCGCCGCGAGGGCGGGTTCCGATGGAAGTTGCGTGAGCGCGGTGGCGATCACGGCCACGACGAAAAGGAAGAGGCGCATAGGGAGATGGGGTAGGGAAACTCAAGCTCGGGAGAAGGGCCCGACGGGGAGGGCCTGCCTTTCCATCGGTCCAAAGCCCGGTTCCCTAAAGCGACTTCTTGCGCCCCGGGCGCAGCTTCCCGTATGCGCTTAGTTTTCTTGCTGCAGGATCCGGCGGACGCGTCGAATCACGAGCCACGCGAGCCCGGCAACGATGGCCAGCGATAGTGCGGTCATCTTGGGCCCGAGGGCGGCCGAGTGCTGCTTGCCAAAGTAGGCCACAAGGGCAAATAGGGTCGAGATCGAAGCCGAGCCGAGTGCGACGGCCATCAAGCCCGCGAAGCGCGAGAGCCCTAAAATGCGCGCGGCGAGCGTGCCCGTGACGGCTCCCGTCGCAGCCAGCGGGATGAAGACGTACAGCACGACACCAAAGAAGGCCATGTTGGACAGACCCGGGTTCTCGGCCAGCGCGCGGTTTGCGCGCATGCGCAAGTAGCTCAGCCAGCGACCGAAGCCGGGGATCAGCTCGAGCCAGCGCGCGCCGCTCGTCAGAACGACCGCAATCACCATGTCGACAGTGAAGACCATCAGCGCGAGCCCAAACGGCCCCAGGTGCGAACCCTCGTCGAAGCCGTACAGAATGATGAACTTGCCGGCGACGGTGACCGAGACCCCGGCGGCTCCAAGCGTCTCGTGCAGAAGGTTCGGACTGCGCCCCAAGGCAATCAGCGCGAGCGCAGTGCCGACAAGGATCACCGTGGCGGTGATGCGGTAGGCGGTGCGGATATGACGTGCGTCGAACTTCGGCATGGGGGCAGGCTAACCGATGTTGGCCCCGCAAGGCGGGCCAACCACTGGCGATGCAGCGGACGGCCGGACGGCCGCCGATGATCGCCAGATGGCCTTGCGATGCAGGCCGATCGCTGCCGATGCTACTTGCGGCCGGGCGGCTACCGATGATCGCCAGATGGCCTTGCGCGCGAATCCAACGCATACGGTGCCAGGCACAAGTTGCACAGGATTCGGCACTGAAGTACCCCATCGATCGAAGCGACCCCTTCGGCCGATGGGGTCTCTTCAAACTGAAGCTCCCCAGCAGTGCCGAATCCTGTGCAACTTGTGCCTGGCACCGTATGCGTTGGATTCGCGGCGGGGGTAGGGTCTTGCCATGACCTTAGTGATTGGGCACCGAGGCGCGCCGTGGGACGCGCCCGAGAACACGCTTGCCTCGTTGCGGCGCGCGCTCGAGTATGGCTTGGACGGGTTCGAGTACGACCTGCAGCGCACGCGGGACGGCGAGGCCGTGCTGCTGCACGATGACACGCTGGACCGCACGACCACTGGCAAGGGGCCGGTGGGGGACAAGGGGCTTGTCGAGCTGTTTGGGCTCGACGCGGGTTCGTGGTTCTCGAGCGCGTACATGGAAGAGCCGATTCCCGCGTTCGATGAGGCGTGGAGCCTCGTGCCGCCGCTGGGCACGGACCCTCTGCACCTGATCGAGCTCAAAGACGCCAGCCTCGTTGACCCCGTTGCGGACGTGATCCAGCGCAGCTACGCGCCGCGCCGGCGTCCACTGATCATCTCATTCCACAAGAGCGTCTGCACCGAAGCGCGGGACCGCGGCCTCGACGCGATGTACCTGGCCGACGTCGCGCACGAAGACGCGCGCCGCTTCGTGCGCGACGAGCGCATCAGCGCTTTTGGCTGCGGCCCCGGCGGCTGGACGGCGCCGGGTGTCGACACGGACGTCGACTGGGCCTGCCAGCGCTGGAGCTGGGCGATCGACGATCCGGAAGAGCTGCTTGCGCTCTTCCGCCGGCCGCTGTTTGGCCTGAACACAAACGAGCCCGCGCGCGCCTTGGCTCTGCGCGAGCTCGTGCGGCTGGCGCCAGGCGATGCGGGCCCGCCGCCGCTTGCCTGCGACGAGCTCTTGATCGATGGCCACGGCCTGCGGCAAGAGGTCGTGCCCAGCGATCCGCCGCTTGCCCACCCCGAACGCGCCGTGCTGGAGCCGTGGACCGCCGCGTGGTGCGGCGATTGGAACGTCGCCGTGCGCGTGCGCAATCCGTTCGCGTGGCCGGTCACCGCCAGCCTCGAGGCACGCGCGCGCGGCGGCGCTTTCGAGTTCGAATCCGCGGCTCTCGAGGCACCTTTCGAGCTAGCGCCCAAGGAAGAGCGCGTCTTCGACCTGCGCGTCGTCGGCGGCTCGCGCTCACCCGGTCCCGACCCGCGCCTCGCGATGCACTTTGCCTGGCAGGGCCGCACACTCACCTTCGACACCACCTTGGCGCGCCGCCGCGAGGCGCTGCTGGTCGAAGGCGCGACGCGCCTCTCGATGTTGCGCGAGTCGCCGGGCGAGCCCGCGGCCAGCATCGTTGTCTCGCGCCGCGGCCGCGACCTGGTCCTGCGCATCGAGAACCCCGGCGGACTGGCCGATGCCCGCCTCGTGGCGCGGCTAGGCCCGGACACGCTCACCGGCTCGAAGCACCTGGCCTTGCGGCTCCCCGGAGAAGCCTTCGACACCGCGCGCACCGCCGGCCTCGACTTCGCGCTGGGCCTTGTGGGCACCACCAGCTTGGGCAGGCAGCTACGGCGCTTTGGCGGCGGGCTGCCACCGGGGCTCATGTCGGGCGCCCTCGGACGCCTGCGGATCAGCTAGCGCTGGCTACACAATCGGCGCCGGACCACTCGGTCCAAATCGTTTGCTGTTCAGGTCGCCTGCCACCATGGTCGAACGGGAACGCGGCGCAAGCGGCGCGCCCATTCCCAACCGTCATCATGAGCTCAGCAAACCCTCCACTGCTTCCGACCGACTTCGCCCCTGCCGAGCGCGCGTCCCAGACCGACCTTGAGCGCGTCGTTGGCTACTTCATCGAGCACCCCGAGTCCTTCTCGATCCTCGACTCGGTCCCCGAATTGGTCCTGGTCCTGAACGCCCAGCGCCAAGTGGTCTATGCAAACTCGGCGGCCGCCGAGCTGTTGCATGTCGACGACACGAGCTCGTTGATCGGGCTGCGTCCCGGAGAGCTGCTTGGTTGCGAGCACGCGTTCGAAAACGCCGGCGGCTGCGGCACGACCAAGCACTGCTCAGCGTGTGGAACCGTGCGCTCGATCATGGACAGCCTTGCCGGCCATCGCAGCGTGAACGAGTGCCACCTGAACCGCGCGGGGATGGAGGCGAGCTTTGACCTGCGGGTCTGGGGGGACGCCGCATGAGGCGAACGGCGAGCAGTATTCGATCGTTGCGATCCGCGACATCGCGGACGAGAAGCGGCGCAAGGCCCTTGAGCGCACCTTCTTCCATGACATCACCAACACGGCGGGCGGCCTGCTTGGTTACGCCGAGCTGATGCAGATGTCGAGTCCGGAGGAGCTCGAAGCCCTGGACGTGAAGACCGCAATACCCTGGCTCGCGAATCAGTTGTTGGAGGAGATTGCCACGCAGCGAACGCTGACCCAGGCCGAGGATGGCGAAGTCGCGCTGGCGCCCGTGGACATCGATGTTGCCGAGCTGCTCGAGGCGACCGCGGCCGGTTACCGCCAGCATGAAGTCGCACACGAGCGCAAGTTGGTCGTGGCAGCAGGCGGGCTTGCCGGCAAGGTTCACAGCGATCGAACGTTGCTGGCGCGCGTGCTGGGGAACATGACCAAAAACGCGCTCGAGGCCAGCAGCCCAGGCGAGTCTGTCACGCTGTCCGCACACGCGCTTGGCGACCACGTCGAGCTGCGCGTCCATAACCCCAGCGTAATGCCCGCGAAAGTGCAGCTGCAGGTCTTCCAACGCTCGTTCTCAACGAAGGGAAGTGGCCGCGGCATCGGCACGTTCAGCATCAAGCTGTTCACCGAGCGCTACTTGCAAGGCCACGTCGACTTCGAATCGAAAGACGGCCTCGGGACGACGTTCTGGGTGCGGATCCCACGCTCGCTCTAAAGCACGCGGTGGAACCGAGCGCGCGCTTGGGCTAGACTCCGCGCTCCCGAGTGGGAGTGGATCGGTGCTGGTGTGCCGTCCGGCCTTCAAAGCCGGTGAGTTTCGTGAACAGCGGGACTGGTGGGTTCGATTCCCATGCACTCCCGCCACTCCCTCTTCTCATCAACTTTGAGCAGCGTCCCCCCCTACACGATCCGGGAGTATCAGCCCGGCGACGAAGAGGCCATCCTCGAGACCTTCAACCGCGTCTTCAGCGGTGTGGATCCCAACTTCGTGCCGCGCACGCTCGAGGAGTGGCGCTGGACCTACACGGACAACCCGTCGGGCTGGCGCATCTCGCTGGCTGTGACGGACGACGGTCAGGTGATCAGCCAGTACGCCGGCATCGCGCAGCGCATGCTGCTCGACGGCGAGCCCGCGCACTTCAGCCAGGCCGTCGACTCGATGACCGACCCCGCGTTCCGCGGCGGCCTGAAGCGGCCGGGGTTCTTCGTGCTGACGGGCTACCCGTACGCCGAGGGGTATGGCGGTCCGCCGCCCGACAAGGACACGGTGATGTGGGGGCTGCCCGTGCCGCCGGCGTGGCGCATTGGCAACTTGTACCTGAAGTACGAGCTGATCCGCACGCACCTGAAGCTGATCGCCGATCCGGACGCGCTCGAGCTTCCCGGCCTCGGCCAGCACGGCGTGGACATCGAGGAGCTCACCGAGTTTCCAGAGGATGCCGAAGAGCTGTTCCTCGAACACGCTGCACGCCACGGCGCGATGGCTGTGCGCGATAAGCAGCAGCTCGATTGGCGCTACACGCAGCGCCCCGGCTACGACTACCACATCGCTGCCGCGCGGCGGCGAGGGCGGCTTGTCGGCCTCACGATTCAACGCGCGGGTAGCTTCGACGGCGCGCCCGGCAGCCTTGTCTGCGACTGGATCTGCGGCAAGCCCACCGACGCGATCGCGCCCTTCGACCGCGGCGCCGCGCTCGAGATGCTGGCCTGGCATAAGCACCGCGCGATCGCCGGCGGCGCGGGCCCGCTGACGGCGCTCTTCCCCGACACGGCACCCGAGTGGATCGGCTTCCAAGAGGTCGGCTTCCGCGCGCGCGACACGTCGTACTTCCTGGTCGGCCGCAACTACGTCAAGCAGTACGACATGCGCTGGCTGCGCCGGCACTGGTACTACACGCTGGGGGACACGGACCTCGCATGAGCAACCGACCCGACCCCGCTGAACGCGTCGACTCGAAAGACCGCACGTTTGGCGACTACCAGATCCGGCCCTTTCAGCCCGGCGACGAGGCCAGCTTGCTAGAGGCCTTCAACTTGGTCTTCGCGGAGGGCAATCCCGACTACGTGCCGCGCACGATGGCCGAGTGGCGCTGGGCTTTCCAAGAGAACCCGGCCGGCACACGCATCATGGTTGCCGTCAAGGACGGCCAGGTTGTTGCGCAGAACGCGTGCCTGCCGGTGCGCGTCTGGGTCGGCGGCGAAGAGCGCATCTTTGGTCAAGGCGTGGACTCGTTCTGCCATCCGGCTCACCGCGCCGGCCTGCGCCGACCGGGCCTGTGGGTGAAGACGGTCTGGGAGTTCATCGACGAGTACGGCGGGCGCGACAAGGACTTGCTGCACTACGGCTGGCCGATCTGGAGCGCGTGGCGCATCGGCAAGACGTTCTTGAAGTACGAAGTGGTGCGCACGCAGAACTTGATGGTGCGCCCGCTGGCCACGAATCCGCGAACCGATGCCGAACTCGACGCGCATCTGGCCGAGCTCGAGGTCGAGCGCTTTGACATCGGCGCCGGCTGCGACCACGCCGGCTTCGACGAACAGGCGCGCTGGCTGTGGGATCGCTTGGCCGGCGATTGGGGCGCGTCGGCGATCCGCGATGCCGCTTTCTTGAACTGGCGCCTAACGGCCCACCCGCGCCACCGCTACACGGTGCTCGCGACGCGCAAGGACGGCATCCTGTGGAGCTACGCGATCTATCGCCACGGCGATTGGACCGAGAAGGACATGGGGCTGTGCGTCGACTGGCTAGCGCCCGCGCCCGCGCATGCCGATGCCGATCACGCAGAGCGCTTGCACGCCGGGCTGATCGCGCTCGCAGAATCCAATCACGGCGGCCGCGCGACGACCTTGACCGGGATCTTCCCCGACCCCTCGCCCGAGTTCACCCGCTTTCAAGAGCGCGGCTGGCGTGTCATGCCATCCGAGTACTTCATGATCGGCCACCACTACCACCGGCGCTACGACATGCTGTGGCTGCGCAAGCACTGGTGGTACACGCTGATCGACACCGACCTTGTCTGATATGCCCAAGCGACCCCGTCAATACTGGCTGATGAAGTCCGAGCCGAACGTCTACTCGTTCGACCACCTTCTGGCCGAGCCCAACGGCACCACGCCGTGGGACAGCATTCGCAACTACCAAGCGCGCAACTTCATGCGCGATGGCATGGCCGTGGGCGACTATGTCCTCTTCTACCACTCCAACGCGAAGCCGCCGGGTGTGGCGGGCCTAGCCAAGGTGGCGTCCAAGAGCTATCCCGACCCGACGCAGTTCGACCCGGACCACGGCTACTTCGACGCCAAGAGTGACCCCGAGAACCCGCGCTGGATGCTGGTCGACGTCGCGCCGCTTGACAGGCTGCCCCGCTTTGTGCCGCTGGAAGAGCTGAAAGCGAACCCCAAATTGGCGGATATGGCCCTGACTCAGAAGGGCTCTCGGTTGTCTGTGCAGCCGGTTTCGGCGTCAGAATGGCGAGAAGTCTTGAAGATGGCAGGCTACAAGGGCAAGGCCCTGAAGTGACCGTGCGCCACGCCGTAAAGCCTTTCTACCAAGTGCTTTGCGTCGTATTCGTGGGGCGGCATGCGCGGCGTCCCCCCCTCCTGACGCACATCTGAAGCGGGGTTGTCTTCAAATCAGCGCTTGATCCAAGTCGCCTTTTTGTGTCTTTGGAGCCTGTTCGGGGCCTGTCTCTGGCCCATGGAACGCTCCTCAACCGCCCAAGCCGCTTACCGGCGGCTCTTCGGGCCCAGCAGAACCAACCAACATGAGCCAGACATTTGATTCCCTCGCCGCCCTCGTGGACGCGGCCCGCGCCGACGTCGAGAAAGCCGAAACCGGCAACAAAGCCGCCTGCACGCGTGTCCGCAAGGCCATGCAGGACATGAAGAACCTCGCCCAGGAGATCCGCAAGGAGATGCTGGAGAACCGCGACGCAGGCAAGTAGCCCGCTTCCGGAACCAACCAGACGGCCGGGGCTCCTCTTTGGGGAGTCCCGGCCGTGTGCGTTACCGGAGCTCGCTGGCTTGACTCGGCTGGATGCGTAGCACGCCGCGCGGGGCGAGGCCGCGTGCGGTGGCGAGCTCGCCTAGAGCATCGAGAGCCGCGCGGCCGCGCTCGCCCAAGTCGACGGTCCAGTCGTTGACGTACAGCTCGACGTGCTGCATGTGGGCGCTGGCCGATTGGTCTTGGGCATAGCGCGCCATCGTGGGCGCGGCGGCTTCTGGCCGCGCGCGCGCCCACTCGATCGAGCGCCGGATCGTGCGCGCCACAGCAGCGCGCACGGGCTCGTCGAGGCTGGCATGCGCCGCGATGCCGCCCAAGGGAAGCGGCGCTGCCGTCGCGCGCTCCCAGGTCGCCCCAAGGTCTTCGTACAGCTCGAGGCCGGCCTCTTCATAGCTGAAGCGACCCTCGTGGATGCAGACGCCGAGATCCGCCTCGCCGCGGATGAGCGCGGGCATGATCGCGTGGAACACGCGCTGATCGAGGTCTTCCGGCGCGACGTGAAACAGCCGCCATAGAAGCGTCGCGGTCGTGCCAGCGCCGGGGCAGAGCACGTGGAGGTTGGCTAGGTTGCTTGGCTCGTGGGCGAGTCCTTGCCTCGCCAGCACGACGGGTCCTACGCCGAAGCCCAGTGCCGAGCCCGCCGGCAGCAGCACGAGTTTGTCCGCGTGGCGCAGCATCGTGGCGAAGCTCATCTTCGCGACGTCGAAAGCGCCGGCGACAAAGCCGCGGTTGAGCTCTTCGACGTCGAGCAAGCGCGTGTCGAATGCGAGGCCTTCGGTGTCGACCTCGCCGGCCATCAAGGCGTGGAAGGCAAAGGTGTCGTTGGGGCAGGTCGAGATGCCCAGGCGGATGGGCTTAGGCAACGCGTGAGTCCTCGATCAAGGTGCGGGCGAGCTTGGCGGCGGCGTCGAGAGCGGCCTTGATTTGCCAGTGGCTTTTGTCGCGGTCGCCGGCGACGTTCGAGATGCCGCGGATCACGGTTAGTTCGAGGCCGACTAGGTGGCAGGCGAGCGCGGCGCCGAACGCCTCCATGTCTTCGGCCACAGCGCCGGGGAAGCGCGCGGCGCGCGCGGCGGCTTCGGTGGCGTTCGCGCTCGCGGCGGGGGTCGTGACAAGCAAGCCCTGAGCGGCAGCGGTGGTGTGCAGCGGCAGCTCTTCGAACACAGGCGTCTCGCCCGCGATTTGCGGGAAGCCCAGCTGGCTCGGGAAGAGCGTTTCTGAGCCCAGACCGACGCCGACGCCGTCGCATGCCACGCGCGCGAAGGCGCGGGCGCTTGCGACGGGCAAGGCAGCCGCGTCAAACGTGCCCGCGATGCCGATCAGGAGCACGCGCTTGGGGACGCGCTTCGTCGCACCTGGGGCCAGCGCCAAGGCACAGCTTGCGGCGGCGGCTAGGGGCCCAAAGCCGAGAATTTGGACGGGAACACCGGGTGGCAAGTCGAGTTGCTGACGCTCGAAATCCGTGGGCACCAAGATCAACCAGTCCAGATTGGGGCGCGCTTGTGCGGGGGAGGTCATGGCGCCCAGGGTACTCGCCTGCGTCAGGGTTGCATAAGACTCAGTGGATGCCGGCCATATCGGCTTGCTCAACTCGGGGAAATGGTTTGCGATGCTCAGCCCCCTCTTACCGAACACGACTTCTATGAAAGCCAAACTTGTCTTCGCGGCGGCCCTTGCCGCTTCTGCCATCCTGCTTCTGCCTAGCGGCTTTGCTCAAGAGGCCTCGGCGCCAACCTTGCGCCCCGCGGCCGAGACGCTGATCCAACTGGGCCAGCGCGATAACCAGGTGATGACCCACTTGGTCGAGCTGACCGAGACGTTTGGCCCGCGCTTGACGGGCTCGACCAATCTGAACAAGGCGGGCGAGTGGGCGCGCGATCGCTTCGCGTCGTATGGCCTTGATGCGCGCCTCGAAAAGTGGGGTGAGTTCCCCGTTGGGTTTCAGCGTGGAGTCTCGACCGGCAAGCTGCTGGGCGCGGACGAGCGCGCGCTGACTTTCGTCACGATGGCCTGGACGCCGGGCACCGAAGGCGACACGAGCGGGCGCGTGATGCTGGAGCCCACGACCACCGAAGGACTGGTGCCCGACGACTATCAAGGCGCGTGGATTCTGCGGCGCGCGCGCGACGAGCGCCCGAAGGTGAAGCTGCGGCGCGAGATCGACGAGCTTCTGCTCGACGCCGGCATCCTGGGCGAGCTGCGCGATGGGGGCAAGAACCCGATCGTTGATGGGCGCTACAAGATCTCGATGGACGACCTTCCGCGGCTTGTCAGCGTGCGCCTTCTGCGCAGCGACTACGCGGATCTGATGCAGCGCGTGGCCGCGGGCGGCGCGGCCCCCGAAGTGCAGTTCCACATCGAGAACCACTTCATCGAAGGGCCCATCGAGCAGTTCAACGTGATCGCGGACATCAAGGGCACCGAGTTCCCGGACGAGTTCGTGATCGTGGGCGGGCACCTCGACTCGTGGGATCCGGCGGTCGGAGCGCAGGACAATGGCACGGGTGTCTCAACGACGCTCGAGGCTGCGCGCATGATCATGGCCGCGGGCATCAAGCCCAAGCGCACGATCCGCTTCATGCTGTGGGGCGGAGAAGAGCAAGGCCTTCTGGGTTCGGGCGCGTATGCGCGCGCTCACCCCGAGGTGTGCGAGAAGACAAGCGCGGTCTTGGTGCACGACGGTGGCGGCAACTACCTCAGTGGCCTCGCCGGACCTGCGGCGCTCGTTGAAGACCTGCGCACGATTGCGGCGCCGCTTTTGGAGCTGGACCCCGACATGCCGTTCAAGGTCACCGAGAATCGCGGACTGTCGCCGGGTGGTGCGAGCGACCACTCGTCGTTCGTCGCGGCTGGCGTGCCGGGCTTCTTTTGGAATCAGTCGGGCGTGCTTGACTACAACTACATCCACCACACGCTGCACGACTATGTGTCCGAGGTGAATGCGGACTACCAGAAGCACTCGGCCATCGTGGTGGCCGTCGGCGCGATGGGGATCGCGAACTTGGACCACATGCTGGATCGCACGGACCTCGTCCGCAAGCGCACCATGGGCAACCGCCGCACGATGGGGGTCATGCTGGAGGAGAACCTGATCACCGACGTGCTCGAGGGCACGCAGGCCGAGAAGCTGGGCATGCTGGCCGACGACTTGATCGTCGCCGTCGATGGCGCCGCTGTGGGCTCGCGCGAAGAGGTTGTGTCCGAGCTGCGCAAGGGCGACCCCAAGAAGACCGTGACCGTGCAGCGCGGCGACCAGCGCCTGGACTTCGTGTTCGTCTGGGAAGCCCCGAAGAAGTAAGCACGGGGTCGCACTCGCTTCTCCACCTCCGCTGAACAAGTGTGTGCGGCACCCTTGTTCAGCGGCAGTGAAGAAGCGAGTGCGGCTCCATATTTGTCGCCTTCGCCACGGTATCGTTTTGGGATGCGAGCCATCGACCCCAAACCCGTGACCCTCAGCAGCGCGTTCGTCCAGCTCGAGCCCCTAGGTCTGCAGCACGCGACCGAGCTGCTCGAGCTGGGGCTTGAGCCCGCGATCTGGACCTGGATGCCGCGTGGACCGTTCGCGGACCTCACCGACACCAAGGCCTGGATCGCGGACAGCCTCGCGGACGAGAACAGCGTCGCGTTTGCCATTCGCGACCTGGCCACCGGGCGGCTTGCCGGCTCGACGCGCTTCCTCGACATCCAGCGCCGCGAGTGCGGCCTTGAAATCGGCTGGACGTTTGTCGGCGCTCCCTTCCGTCGCACGGCGGTGAATACAGCGTGCAAGCGGCTCTTGTTCGCGCACGCTTTCGAGGACCTCGGCGCCGAGCGCGTGTGCCTCAAGACCGACCACCAGAACGAGCGCTCGCAGGCCGCCATCCTGCGCCTCGGCGCGCGCTTCGAGGGGACGCTGCGCCACCACCGGCAACGCGGTGATGGCACGTGACGCAATACCCTGTACTACTCGGTCTTGCGCGAGGAGTGGCCGGACGTCGCCCGTGGCTTAGACGCCTTGCTCGCCGCGCACTCGACCTACTGAATCGTCAGCTGCGTTGAGCTACTGATGCCCCAAAGCGCTGGCGGGGGCGGCAGCGTGATGAAGCCGACAAAGAACGAGAGCCCAGCTAGCGTCGGGTCGTTCGGGATGAAGATCAAACCGGGAGCGGTGCCGGTCGTGGCGCTGATGAGGCCACTGAAGTTCACAAACACCGTCGGCAGCGCCATCGAGAGCGTCAGCAGCCCGTCGAAGTTGAGCGGCACGATGCCCGACGCTGTCGGGGTACCTGGCGAGTTGCCAAACGAAGCTGCCGCAAGGTAGGGCATGCCTTCAAACCCCGGCGCGGTGAACGTCAGGCTGGTGAAGCCACCAACCGGAATCGGGTTGGGCGTGGCGGTGACCTTCAGCGGGTTGATCGGCCCCGCATTTTCCGTGCACGCGCGGATGCCCCAGATGCCCGCGTAGAACAGCGGGCAGATCTGAATCCCCGTCACCGTCGCCTTGTTGACGTCAACCCAGCCTTGGCCCAGGATGAACATCAGGCTGGTCTTCGGCGGCGTAATGATCGGATCGCAGCCGAAGAAGCCCGGCTGGCTGTTGTCGGTGAAGAAGTTCGCGTTGTAGCCCGCGGTGCAGTTGCCGTTGGGGTTGATCTCCATGACGAACGCCACCACGAAGTTGCCTATGCCGCTGCCACCGACGACCACGTTGTACGGCGACATGTCGAACACGTTCAGGCCTGTCGACGTGACCTGCATATTGCTCGAGAAGTCGGCGCCCAAGTCGAAGACCTTCGGCCCAAGCGTTGGTGTGTTGAACGGACCCGCGAACGTCACGCCATCAAACACCTGCACGTTGACCGACGCTGTGAACCCGTTCGTTCCGCCGGCCGCACCAAACGGTGCCACGACTTGGGTCAACCGCTGCAGCGGCGTGCCGGGCGGAAGTGTGAAGACGTTGGCGGCTCCCTCACCCTCGCACAGCCCGGGAATGACACTGATCGTCATCTGCCCTTGGGGAATGTCGGGCAAGGTGTCGACCTTCCAGAACGTGTCGGTCGTGCTCGGACACGCCTGCGCGCCTGCGATTGGGGTGAACAAGAGCGCAGCGGCGCTCGCGGTAACGGCCGCGACAAGACCGCGCCGGACGTGGCGAAGGAGAGAGGACTTCTGCATGAGGGATCGCTTCGGATGGGGATGGACGGTTTGCACCACGCGTCTCGTGGGCACCTCTCCACAATGGGCGAACTTGCGTGAGAGCGCAAGGTGGCACGTCTTCAAGCGCGAGCTAGGGCGTCCAGGATCCGTCAAGGCGGGAGCGCAAGCGCGATTGCGCGGGAATCAGAGCGGTTCAAGCCGTCGGCGAAGAAACCCCGTGTGCATCGAGTGCCTTGCCCGCGCGCAACGAGAGTGGGGGGCAAGGAGCGGGTCAGCGAGCACGCGGCTGCAAGCCGACGAGGACCAGGTCGAGGATCCGGTCAGAGAGCCCGGGTTCGATGGGCTCGCCCGTCATCAGGCGCTCGAAGAGCGGCCCGAAGAGCAGCTTCGTGACCAGCTCGACGTCGAGGTCGGGGCGCAGCTGGCCGCTGTCGATGGCGCGCATCAGAACGCTCTCGGTGTCCTTGCAGCGGGGCGAGTTCAGCTGGTCGTTTAGCGCCGCGCGCACGTCGGCGTGGAAGTGGCCACTGGCAACCAGCGTGGCGAAGATCGCGCCGTCGGGACCGGCCATCGCCGCGTACCCGCCGCGCAAGTGGGTGCGCAGGTCGGCCAAGGCGTTCGCGGTCGCGGTGACGCAGAAGTGCCCGTCGATGGCTTCAAAGTAGCCATCCAGCACGATTGCCTCTTTCGAGGACCACCAGCGATAGAGCGTGGCTTTGCTGACCCCAGCGCGCTTGGCGATGGCCGTGCTCGTGATGTCCGGTAGCGCCTGCTCCTTTAACAGATCGTAGGCTGCCGTCAGGATGGCTTGACGGGAGGCTTCGCTGCGCGGCCGGCCCGGGCCGCGGTGGAGTTCGTCGGCGGGGTCTTTTAGGTCTTCGTTCAAGTCAAAGGGCTCCTGCCCTAAGGTGAAAGCCCCCGGGCGAGGCGACAACACTACCCGGTTTAATACGAAACGACTAGTTTCGTTTCGAAATAGCTTGTACAGGTCCAAGGTGACGGTATAAAACTAAACCCTTGGTTTCGAAATCAACCGTGTGACCGCCCATGAATGCTCTCCGCCCTGCCGTGAATCGGCACCTCTTGATCTCCTTCTTGGCCCCGTTGGCGCTCTTGGCGTTGGCCGTTTCCTCAGCGCGCGCCGTGCAGCAACCGGTCTTTGTCGAGTCTGCCAGCATGGTGCCGACGCAAGAGACCGAGCGGGTCATCGGCAACTTGAAAGCGCGCTCGATCAGCCGGATGGCGGCGCTCGAGGAGGGCGCGCTGTTGGAATTGTCGGTGCGCGAAGCGGACCGAGTCCAGAAGGGCGACGTGCTGGCGCGCGTCGACACGCGTCGCCTGCAGGCGTCGCGCGTGCAGCTGGTGGCCGATCTGGCGATGGGCGCGGCGACGCTGGCCGAGCGCGAGGCCCAACTGGTGAACTCGAGCGCCGATCTCCAGGCGCTGGCGAAAGCCGCCGAGTCGGGCGCCGTCTCCGAGCGCGATCTGCGCAACGCGCGCACGGCGGTCCAAACCGGCGAAGCCTTGGTCCAGGCCGCCAAGCAGTCGATCGCCTCGCTCGAGGCGGCGCGCGACCTGATCGACCTGCGTATCGGCGACGCCACGGTGCGCGCGCCGTTTGACGCGCGCGTCACACAGCGACACGCCGAGGTCGGCCAGTGGATTCGCGCGGGCGACCCGTTGGTGACGTTGGTCTCGACGGGTGGCCTCGAAGCATGGCTCGAGCTGCCCGAGCGCTTCATCGGGCGCTTTGACAACAGCGCCGCATCGCTGCCCGTGCGGCTTGAAGCGACGGGCGCCGACGTCACAGGGGCGCGCCCGCGCTTGGTTCCTGTCGTCGACGAGCGCGCGGGCACCTTCATCCTCATTCTGGACGTCCCCGGCGGCGGGCGCCTGCAGCCGGGCATGTCGATCTCGGCCGAGATCCCACTTGGCGCATCGGCCGAGCGGCTGGTCGTGTCCAAGGACGCGGTCCTGCGGCGTGGTACCTCGGCACTGGTGGCGAAGGTTGGGGAGGGCAACATCGCCGAGCTCGTTCCTGTCCGCGTCCTCTTCGCGACGCCGACCGGGTTCGCGGTCGAGCCGGTTGCGCCCGGGGGCCTCGTGCCCGGCGACCGCGTTGTCGTCGAAGGCAACGAGCGCCTGCGCCCCGGCACGCCGGTGGACCCGCAAGAACACGCGCCCGAGACAGAAGAGGCGCCCAAGCAATGAACCTGATCCAACTTTCGGTTCGCCAGCCGATCACGATCGCCGTCTGTGTGATCCTCGCTCTCTTGGGTGGTTTGATGGCCGTCATCAAGGTGCCCGTGCAGATGACGCCCGAGGTGAAGTCGGTCATCGTCAACGTCTCGACCTTCTGGGAGAACGCCTCCGCAGAAGAGGTCGAGAGCGACATCATCGACGAGCAAGAGCAGCGCCTCGGCAACCTCTCGGGGCTCGCCTCGATGACCAGCACGAGCCGCGCCGGCGCTGCTTCGTTGCGCCTCGAGTTCGCCACCGGAACCGACATCGACAAGGCCATCTCGGCCGTGTCGCAGCGCCTCAACGAGGTGCCCGGCTATCCCGCCGGCGTGCTGCAGCCGGTGATCGAAGGGCTCGACCCAGAGACGCGCGACTACATGTCGTGGGTTGCGCTGGCGAGCTCGGACCCGGACTTCGACGCGACGACGCTGCACGACTTCATGGAGCGCCGCTTGGTGCCGCGCCTCGAGCGCATCCCGGGCATCAGCGAGGTCGGCATGATGGGGACGCGCGAGAAGGAGATCCACCTGATCGTCGATCCGATGGAGCTTGCGCGACGCGGCATCACCTACAGCGAGCTCTTGTCGGTGATCGATCTGAGCAACGACAACTACTCGGGCGGCAAGCTGCCTGAGGGCAAGAACGACATCCGCATTCGCTCATTGGGGCGCTTCTCCAATGTCGACGAGGTCGGAGCGTTAGTCGTGCGCCGCGAAGCCGCTGGTGCGGTCTATTTGCGCGACGTGGCCGACATCCGCGAGGACTACAAAGAGCTGACGACCTGGGCGCGGGCGCGCGGGCACTACATGCCCTTCTTCAACTTCACGCTCGAGCTGGGGGCCAACATGCTCGAGACGATGGCGAACCTGCGCGCGGAGTTCGACAAGCTGAACGCGCCGGGTGGGCTGCTCGAGTTGGAGGCGCAGCGGCTTGGCATCAACGGCAACCTGAAGTTGGTTGTCAACTACGACGCGACGACCTACGTCGAGGACGCGGTCGGCCTCGTCAAGTCGAACATCGTGATCGGTGGCCTGATCGCGACGTTTGTGCTGCTGCTCTTCCTGCGTTCGATTCGCGTGGTGGGGATCGTGGGCATCGCGATTCCGATCTCGGTGATCGCGTCGATCATGGTGCTCGTCGCCATGGGCCGCACGGTGAACATCATCTCGCTGGCCGGCATGGCCTTCGCGGTCGGCATGGTGGTCGACAACGCGATCGTGGTGATCGAGAACATCTTCCGGCACCTCGAGATGGGCAAGCGCATCCGGGTCGCGGCGGTCGATGGCACCCGCGAGGTCGCCGGCGCCGTGGTCGCTTCGACTCTGACGACGCTAGTGGTGTTCCTGCCGATTCTTCTCATTCAAGACTCGGCGGGGCAGCTGTTCCGCGACATCGCGCTGGCGATTATGGCCTCGGTTGGGCTCTCGCTGTTGGTGTCGGTGACGGTCATCCCGGCCGCTGCGGCGACCCTGCTTGGCCGTGCTGGCGAGCGCGCGGGCGAGGCAGCGCGTAAGGCGGTGGACGGAGATCGTGCAGCTAAGAAGGTCAGCATTTTTCTGCGCGCGGCGAGTGGCCTCTCGACCTGGTTGATGAGCTCGCTGTGGCGCAGCGCGGTTGTGACCCTGCTGTTCTTCGTTGGCACAAGCTGGGGCATCTGGCAGTTGATGCCACCGCTTGACTACCTGCCGGCTGGCAACCGCAACATCGTGTTCGGCATGCTGATGCCGCCGCCCGGATACAACCTCGACCAGCTGACCACGATTGGCGAGCGCGTCGAGGACACGATCCGTCCCGCGTGGGAAGTGGCCGGCACTCGCTTTGACGTCGAGCGCGTCTTGTTGGGCCAGCCTCCGGCTGAGACCGCGGCCAGCTTCGATCCCGTTGGGCCCGACCGGCGTGTGGCCTTGCCCGTCGTGCCGATGGGCCCAGAAGGTCCGATGCCCGATCAGGCCTACGAGGTTGTGCCACCGGCGCTCGACTACTACTTCCTGGTGGGTTTCAACGGCATGTTGTTCCACGGCGCGATCGCGCGCGACGCCAAGCAAATCGCCGACGTCGTGCCCTTGATGAATGCCGCGACCGGCGGCGCGAATGCGCCGGACGTGTTCGGCTTCGCTTTCCAAATGCCGCTCTTCAACACCGGCGGCAATACCGGCACGGCGGTCAAGATCGACCTGTTTGGCGACAGCTTGCCCGAGGTCGAGGCCGGGGCCGGTGCGTTGATGGGTACCTTGATGGGCAGCTTCCCGCCACGCTCGATCGTCCCCGATCCGATGAACTTTTCGCTGCCGACTCCCGAGCTACGCTTCACCGCCAAGGACGAGCGTCTGCGCGAGCTGGGCATGACACGCACCGACGTTGGGCGTGCGATGCAAGCCAACAGCGATGGCCTGATCCTGCCGCGACAGTTCGAGACCGATGGCGATCTGAAGGACCTCAAAATCATCAGCCCCGGCGCGCGCGGGGACGATCCGGTCGCGGCATTGCAAGACGTTCCGCTGGCGGCACCAGACGGGAGCGTGGTCAAGCTGGCCGACCTCGCGACGATCGAGCGCGTGACCGTGCCCGAGATGATCAAACACGTGAACCGTCAGCGGGCCGTGACGTTGCAGCTGACGCCCCCCGTGGGGATGCCGCTGCAGGTCGCGATCGACCAGGTCACGGGCATCGTAGCCGGCCTGCACGAGGCCGGGGCGATCCCGAGCGGCGTCGAGGTTGAGATGGCTGGCTCGGCCGGCAAGCTGAACGACATCAAGGCCGCGCTGGTGGGCGACGGCACCGTGATGGGGACGCTCACCAGCAGCTTCGTGCTGGCTGCCTTGGTGATCTACTTGTTGATGGTTGTGTTGTTCCAGAGCTGGGTGCAGCCGCTCGTGATTTTGGTCAGCGTGCCGCTTGCGACGCTGGGCGGATTCGCCGCGTTGCGCGCCGTCCATATCTGGAGCCTGACGGACCGGTACATGCCTATTCAAAACATGGATGTGCTGACGATTCTTGGCTTCGTGATTCTGGCGGGCGTCGTGGTGAACAACGCGATCCTGATCGTGCACCAGTCCTTGAACTTCTTGCGCCAGGGCGAGACCGACATCATCCGCGCGATCTCCATGTCGGTGCAGAGCCGCGTGCGGCCGATCGCGATGAGCACACTGACCTCGGTCGGTGGCATGCTGCCCTTGGTCTTGATGCCGGGCTCGGGCTCCGAGCTGTACCGCGGACTCGGCGCCGTAGTTGTGGGCGGACTGTTGGTCTCGACCTTCTTCACCTTGGTGCTCGTTCCCGTCCTCTTGCACGTCGTCCTGCGATTCGGAGGCGTGCCCAAGTTCGCTCAAACAGAGACCGCCGTCGAAGGAGCCAGCCTGTGAGTAAGTCCCTGCAACTCTTGCCCCTTGGGCTGCTTCTGACGGCCGCTTGCACCGCGATGGTGGGCCCGGATTACCAGCAGCCCGATCCGCAGCTGGCCGAGAACCACCGCGCCGATTTGGCCGAACTCGATGCCGTGTTCGGCCGCAGCAAGGCCGACGTCCTCGACTTGGCGGCTTGGTGGTCGGCTTTCGACGACCCGGTCTTGTCCGACTTGATCGAGCGCGCGGTGATCGACAACTTCGACCTGCGTCAGGCGCTCAGCCGGATCGCCGAGGCCGAAGAGCGCCTCGGGATTAGCGAGGCCTCGCGCGGGCCGCGCGCTGACTTTGGTGCACAGTACGAGCGCAGCGGAATCTCCGGGAATACCCAGTTCGGGTTCTTCCCTGGCCAGAAGCGCGAGCAGGACAGCTACTCGGCGGCGCTCTCGGCGTCTTGGGAGATCGACGTTTGGGGTAAAGCGAAGCGCTCGATCGAAGCGGCCGAGGCCGACTTGGGTGCGCGCATCGAAGGGCTTTGGGCGGTGCGGGTGAGCTTGGCTGGGCAGGTGGCGGATGCTTACCTGCGGCTGCGCGAGTTGCAGAGACGAAGCGACATCGCTGCGGAGAACGTGGACGTCTTGATGCAAAGCGTGGAGGTGGCTGATGCGCGCGTGCAAGCGGGCCTCGTGCAAGAGCTCGACCTGCTGCGCGCGCGGACCGAACTGGAGAGCGCGCGCGCACAGCTGCCGGCGTTGCGACGCGCCCAAGCGAGCGTGGTGACCGAGCTCGGCTTGCTGCTGAGTGTGGAACCGGGCGAGCTGGACGAGCTGTTGGCCGGCGGCACGCACGCGATCCCGAGCCCGCTCGGGCGGCTCGGCACGCAGGTGCCGCGCGACCTCTTGCGGCGGCGACCGGACGTGCGTGTGGCCGAGCGCGAGCTCGCCGCGCAGACCGCGCGCGTCGGCGTGGCGACGGCCGACCTGTACCCCAGTTTTAGCCTGACCGGGAACCTCGGGTTTGTGTCCGAGAAGCCCGAGAACCTCATCAAGGACACCAGCCTCGTGCACAGCATCGTTCCGGGCGTCAGCTTTCCGCTGTTCTCGGGCGGCGCGATCCGGGCGAACATCCGCGTGGAAGACCGGCGCGTCGACCAAGCGCTCTTGGTTTGGGAGGCGAGCGTTCTTGCGGCTCTGCACGAGGTCGATGGCGCTGCCACCAGCCTGAAGCTTGAGGCCGCGCGGCTTGCCGCGTTGGAACGCGCGGCGGCCGAGGCGAAGAAGAGCCTCGCGCGCTCGCAGACGCTCTACCGCGAAGGCCTCACGAACATCGACGCGGTGCTCGATGCGCGCCGCGCGTTGTTTGCGATCGAGGACACGCGCGCTCAGTCGCGCGGCGGCCTCGCGCGCGCGCACGTCGACCTGTACCGCGCGCTCGGTGGTGGCTGGCCGGCCCAAGCCGAGTAGCTGGGCTCAGGATGTGAAGCGGGGACGCCTCTTCATGAGGCGTCCCCGCACATAGGTCCCTGTGGGCCCGGTCAGTCCTAACGGCTTCCCTACAGAGTCGTGCTGCGCAGCGCGTTGCTGGCCGAGAGGCCCGCGGGGCCGGTCGCGTCTAGCAGCCAGACTTGGACGGTAAAGTCGAGTCCGGGAGGCGTCCCGGCTGGCATCGTGAAGGGCAGGAGCAGGCCACCGGCGGCATCGGTTGACGTTCCGACCACAATGTCGGGGCTGGGCACCAAAAGGCCGCCCGCAAGCGGCAGGTTCAACTCAAGGCTTCCGGCGACGATCCAGGCGGGTGCTGAGACTGCCGCCGATGCCAAGTTCAGCGTGGTGGTGCTGCCACCAACTAGCGGGCCGCTTGCGGTGAGCGACGGGATGCCGTTGACGCCGGTCAAGCCCGAGCCAAGATTCACCCAGTCCGCATCAAGCGAGAACGCGAGGTCGTGCGGCGGCTTGTCATATTTCGTTGTGCCGGTGCTATAGCGAAAGTAGTGGGCGTCGCCGCCGATGCCCGAGGCCATGGACCAATCCGGTTGCACGAGCTGCCGCGCGACCACACGGAACCAGCACTTCTTGCCGCCCTGGATCGTGACCGGCGTCGGCAACTTGAAGGTGTAGTTGTACATCAAATGGCCACCGATGAAACCCGCATAGGACTCGCCCGCGATTCCGTTGGTGTGGAAGGTCGCGATGGGGGTCTCTTGGCTTTCGTGCGACGGAAAGGCCGTGATGTAGGGCTCGAAACCCGACACGTTTGAATCGAAGAACGACACGCGGAAGTCGGTCGCGTGGCCATACGGCGCGCCCAGCACGTACCCGCCGCGCCAGTGGACCTCGGTGATCGTCTGCGTTTCGGTCAGCGTGAACTCGTCCCAGGCGTATTCGTCTGAGTCCGTGCCATCGGGGAAGACCCACGACGACCGGTTGAGGCCACCGATCGGGTCGGCGGGTTTCCCGAAGACCTCGCTGGCGTTCGCAGCGAGGGTCAGTGTGGCGAGGAGCGCAAGGGCTTTGATCATGGTCGGAACCTGGATGTTGGGGGAACGAGGAGTACTCAACAATAGGGGGGCTACTGGGTTTCGTGTGGAGTAGCGACCTAAGAGGCTGCTGGCGATGAGCCTTCCAGGTACCATCGACAGAT
>Ga0316206_1000925_pt1 | contig 31450 bp, 23 predicted proteins | sample 6monthpyrite_MG_FD_204942 | JGI IMG/M metagenome (GOLD analysis project Ga0316206, IMG submission 204942) | Microbial mat bacterial communities from mineral coupon in-situ incubated in ocean water Damariscotta River, Maine, United States -... | ecosystem: Environmental > Aquatic > Marine >... | reverse complement strand
TGGCGGACGGTCAGGATAAGCTAACGATCAAGCTCGATGTCAAGACCAACCGGGTCACTGACTCGGCCCGCAAGCTCGTGACCGACGCCGGCGGCTCGGTCACCGAGACCGGCACCCGTCGCGACCGTGTCCGAGGGATTGATCGCAACTCGGACGACCGCACACCCAAGAACCTCACGAAGAAGCTCAAGAACCAGGAATGGCATCGCAAGCGGGCCGAGGCATTTGCCCGCGGCGAGGTGCTCAAGAAGAGCTGATTGAGTTGTCGTCAACCCATTGGTTATGCAGGAAACACAGAGAACGATGTCGACAGAAATCAGACGCCGTGGCCGATCGCTCTTCACCGGATCCCTATGATCCCGGGACACAGAAATCGGTCACGGCGTTTGACGAATACGGATGTATTTGTTTCGTCGAATTTGTAGACCCGCCATATTCGAGTTCGAACGATCGAGCTTTGAGCCTAACGGAGCGAACGCGATGCTGCTCAAGACAATCGCCAATGTATTTCGGATCGAAGAACTCCGCAACAAGATTCTCTTCACTATGGGGATGCTCGCGGTCTACCGCATCGGGTTCTGGATCCCGGTGCCGGGTGTCGACCAAAGTGCACTCACTGAGTTCTTCAAAGCCCAGACCGCTGCCGGCGGGGCAGCAGGGAAGGCGATGCAGTATGTCGCAATTTTCTCGGGTGGTTCGTTCGGTCAATCGACGATCTTTGGACTCGGGATCATGCCCTATATCACGGCCGCGATTATTTTCCAGCTCTTCGGCTCCGTCTCACCTCAACTCAAGAAACTCAAGGACGAGGGCCCAACCGGGCAGACCAAAATCCAGGAGTGGACCCGCTACGCGACCGTTGGGCTCTGTATTGTCCAGGCGGTCGGGTGGTTGACATTCATCTCGCGCTCGCACCTTGTCTACGCCCAGTGGGCGAGCAATCCGCTCTGGTGGGTCATGGGCGTGGCGACGCTGACCGCGGGCACGATCTTCCTCATGTGGCTCGGCGAGCAGATCGACCGATTTGGTATCGGTAACGGCGTCTCACTGATTATCATGGGCGGCATCCTCACCGGGATGCCCGGGGCGATCATCAGCCTCTCGAATACCTTTGATCCCGAAGATCCCAACAAGATGGGCTGGATGGGGCTGATTCTATTGATCTCGCTCTTTGTGATGGTGGTCGCGGGCTCGGTGCTCTTGACGGTCGCGCAGCGCCGGATCCCGGTGCAGCAGGCGAAGCATTCGCGGGGCAAGCGGGTGTTCGGCGGGCAGAAGAGTTATCTGCCGCTCCGTGTCAATCACGGCGGCGTGATGCCGATCATCTTTGCAAGCTCGCTGATGATCTTCCCCTCGGTGATCTTCAGTTTCCTCGCCTCGCAGGCACAGACGGCGGGCCACAATGTCGGGTGGTACTACGACATCATCACCTGGCTGAGTTCGAGCTTCCAGACGGGGCAGTTCCCGTATATTGTCCTCTACATCGGGATGGTCTACTTCTTTAGCTACTTCTGGATTACGGTCCAGTTCAATCCCGAAGAGATGAGCAAGCAGCTCCGCGATCACGGCTCGTTTATCCCCGGGCTCCGACCCGGGCCGCGAACAGCCGAATACCTCGAAGCGGTGATGGAGCGGATCACCTTCGTTGGGGCGGCGTTCTTGGCGGTGATTGCGGTGCTCCCGATGGTGGCCAGTTCGAAGCTCGGGATCGAGTTCACGGTTGCCCAGTTCCTCGGTGGGACCGGGCTGCTGATCGTGGTCTCGGTTGCGCTCGATTTCCTCCAGCGGGTCGAGGCAAACCTGCTCATGCGGAACTACGAGGGCTTCCTCGGCAACTCAAACGATGGGCGATAGCCCCGATTCAAGACGAGATGTCGCTGAGATGAGGCGGCATCAGAAGATCATGAGAAGAAATAGTTTTCGGGGTTTGTCGGCAAATGGATCCCGAAAACTGAACAAAAAGAGGTTCTTGAGGATGTTGTGGCATCGGCGAAGAGGACTTTTTCGTCAACCATGCCTACCATCCACGCCCTCAGAATTCCTTTCCAAAGGGTCCTGTGGGAGAGATTTGTCCAGTGTATCCAGAGTTGGCGATTGCCAATCTCTGGAATAGAAGCCGCCCATGCGGCAGGAGAGTTGTGATGAAGGTTTCATCCAGCGTAAAGCGTCGATCAAAGGACTGCCAGGTGGTTCGCCGCAAGGGTAAGGTCTTTATTATCAACAAGAAGAATCCCCGCTTTAAGCAGCGTCAAGGCTGAGCGTAGTTTTTCGAGTCGTCGAGTGATTCAGTTGCACACCATGACCACATAGGAAACAAGTGTGCGTTCGATACAAGTGCCGGGTAAGAGCCCGGTGACAGGAGCGAAGCAGTGCCCCGTATTGCAGGTGTTGACATCCCCGATCGTAAGAAGATTTACTACTCATTGCAGTACATCCATGGGATCGGTCCCAAGTACGCTGCGGACATCCTCGCCGAGGCGAAGATTAACCCGGACACGCGTGCCAACGAGTTGAGCGAGACTGATGTCTCGCACCTCAACACGATCGTTGATGGCGGGTTCCTTGTCGAGGGTGCCCTTCGTCGTCAGGTGCAGCAGAACATCCAACGCCTGCGTGAGATCCGCTCATACCGCGGCGATCGTCACCGCTCTGGGCTGCCCACCCGCGGCCAGCGCACACGATGCAATGCCCGCACCCGAAAGGGACGCAAGAAGACCGTGGCGGGCAAGAAGGGCGTCAAGGGCTAAACAGCCTGGATTCGCTGAGTTATTTCGGAAAAACACATTCATACATCGCAAGGTTCCAGCCAGGCTCAGACGAGCAGGGAACGCAAGTGGAACCGATTGGAGCGAAGATCAATGGCGAAGAAACAGAAGAAAATCCGCAAGGGAATCGTCCGGGGCATCGCCCACATCAAGGCGACCCACAACAACACCCTCATCACCGTCACCGACACAAACGGCGAGACCCTCGCGTGGGACTCCGCCGGCACCATCGGTTTCAAGGGTGCCCGCAAGTCAACACCGTTCGCGGCGACTCGTGCCGGTGAACAGTGCGGCCAGAAGGTTCGCAAGATGGGGATGAACGAGATCGAAGTGAAGATCACCGGCGCCGGCGCAGGACGCGAGAACGCGGTCTCGGGGCTCGCCTCGACTGGGCTTCGCGTCACCGCAATCGAGGACCACACCCCGGTCCCGCATAACGGTTGCCGACCCCCCAAGAAGCGTCGCGTCTGATTGAAGAGTTCATACTCCACCATCCACTGATGGCGGGGTGTTTTTAGTCAGCGGGCGATTGCTCGTTGGGCCAATCGAAGTGCCTTGATCGGAAAGAAAGAGCGTTGCCATCAGCAGGGCAACGGATCTGTGAGCCGAGAGAAGGTTTGGACACACGAGCGTTTGGCTCACTGTCTCTGCTGAGGAGTATGTATCATGCGGGTTCGCTGGCGTGGTTTAGAGTTGCCCTCACGGGTTGTTGCAGATCCCAAGTTCTCCGAAGATACCTTCGGGCGCTTTGTCATTGAGCCGTTCGAGCGCGGCATGGGCACGACGATCGGCAACTCCCTCCGCCGAATCCTGCTCTCGTCGCTCGAGGGTGCATCGGTAACGGCGATCAAGATCAAGGGCGTCGAGCACGAGTTCACCTCGCTGCCCGGAGTGCTTGAAGACACGACCGACATCGTGCTCAACATCAAGAACCTGATCGTCAAGCTCGAGGGCGATACCCCACGCGTGATGAAGCTCGCGGCTCAGGGTCCTGGCGAGGTGACGGCCGATCTCATCGAAGCCGACACCAATGTCACGATCGTCAACAAAGACCTCGTCATCGCGACACTCACCGAAGAGATCCCATTCGAGATGGAGATCCATGTCGGCAAGGGCCGCGGGTATGTCCCGGCTTCCGATCAGTACGGACGCAACGAGGACCAGGAAATCGGGAACATCCCGGTTGATGCGATCTACTCGCCCGTCCAACGCGTGCGGTACCATGTCGAAGAGACCCGCGTGGGGATGAAGACCAACTACGACAAGCTGACGATGGAGATCTGGACCGACGGCACCGCGACGCCCGAGATGGCGCTCGTCGAGGCGGCCAAGATCATGCGCAAGCATCTCAACCCGTTCGTGCAGTACTTCAGTATCGGCGAAGAGCGGGTCTCGGAAAATGCCGCCGCCGCAGCGGGCGTGGACGAGGAGCTTATCCGCAAGCTCAACATGCCGATCGAACAGCTTGACCTCTCGGTTCGGGCATCGAACTGCCTCGAATCAGCACGGATCGACACGGTTGCCCAGCTGGTGACCAAGTCCGAGCCCGAGCTGCTCAAGCTCCGCTCGTTCGGTCGAACCTCGCTGCGTGAAGTGAAGCGAAAGCTTCTTGATATTGATTTGGACCTCGGCGTTGAACTCCCCGAAGGGTACAACGCCGTGGGTGGTGTGCTCTAAACGGTCTCGGTCTGTATGGACTGTGGCCGATACGATTTGTTGACTACCGACGCATTTACGCGTCTCGAAAGTGAAGGGATAAAGCCATGCGACACCGCAAAGCCGGCTTTAAGCTAGGACGGACAACCGCTCATCGCGAGGCCATGCTCCGCAATATGGCCGCGAGCCTCTTTGAGCACGGGCAGATCACGACGACCGTGCCCAAGGCCAAAGCGCTCCAGCCGTTCGTCGAAAAGATCGTCACCAAGGCCAAGCGTGGCGATATGCACGCCCGCCGACGGGTGATCTCAATGCTCGGTCGTGACCGCAACGCGTTCGCCTGGTCGTACATCGCCAAGAACGCAAGCGAAGAGCAACGCGAAAAAATCGAAGAGCAACGCGAGTTTGTCGAAGGTTTCTTCGACATCCCCGACGCCGATTCGATCGAGCGCAACCGATATGGCGAGCTCCGCAAGGCGCCCAAGCTCGTTCGCCATATCTTCGAGAATGTCGCCCCTCGCTTCGACGATCGCGCCGGTGGATACACCCGCATCGTTCGGCTCGGTCGCCATCGGCTCGGTGATGCCGCTGAGTTGTGTGTGATCCAGTTCGTGGGCAACGAAGAGGGCCCCGAGATCGGTGGGCACCCATCGGGACGCCGGCGCCAGGCCGACAAGCGGACCGCCTTCGCCGCCAAGCTCCGCAAGGAGACCGCCAAGGCAGCACCCGACTCCGAGGCACCCGCGTCAGAGCCATCCGGCGACGAATCAGCCAGCGACGAATAACGACCACTGTAAATTGTCATTACCAACCCCGCCTGATTCATCGGCGGGGTTTTTCATGGAAGAGATCGTGCGATCATCGCACGGATCGTTCGTTTGGGAACTATGATCGAGCATGCTCAACGCACTCAATGAGATCGAAACAACCGGGCTCGCCGCCCTCGAAGGGGTCAACACCGCCGAGGAACTCGAGGCGTGGCGCATCGCCTACATCGGGACTAAGGGCAAGATCCGCACCGTCATGCCGATGATGAAGGATGTCGCCAAAGCCGACAAGGGCGTCGTTGGCAAACGCCTCAACGAGGTCAAGTCCGCCCTTGAATCGGGGTTCAATGCCAAGCAGAGTTCACTGGGCTCCGGGGGGCCGTCAAAGGGCTCAGGACCGATGATCGACATGACCGAGCCCGGCATCATCGACACCCATGCACTAGGACGCGAGCACATCATCACCCGCGTCCGCGGCGAACTCGTCGAGATCTTTGCCCGGCTGGGTTTCGAGGTCGCCCAGGGTCCAGAGCTCGAAGACGAGGTGCATAACTTCACCAAGCTCAACATCCCCGGCGCCCACCCCGCCCGTGATCCGATCGATAACTTCTATGTTGATGATCCGCGCACCGTCGAGACCCCGCGGATGCTCAGGTCCCAGACCTCGACGGTCCAGATCCGAACGATGGAGGATGCGGTCGCCAAGGGATGGGGCCCGCCGATCAAGATTGTCTCGCCGGGGCGGGTCTATCGCCCGGACACGGTCGATGCAACGCATAGTTTTATGTTCCACCAAATCGAGGGGCTGTATATCGATCGCCATGTCTCGATGTCGGATCTGATGAGCACGCTTTTACAGTTCGCCCGGGCCTACTTCGGTGAAGAGGCTGAGGTCCGGCTGCGTCCGAGCTTCTTCCCATTTACTGAACCCAGCGCCGAGTTCGACATGATGATCGCCCTCAAGCCCGACGAACCCGCCCAATGGGTTGAACTCGGCGGGTGCGGGATGGTCGATCCCAATGTGCTTCGGGCGTGCGGGATCGACCCCGAAGAATGGACCGGATTTGCCTTCGGATTCGGGATCGAACGCATCGCGATGGGAAAATATAGCATCCCCGATATCCGCATGCTTTTCGAGAACGATGTCCGATTCCTGCAACGGGTATGACGCATCTTTGGTAGAATATATTCTCTAACAAAGGGGGTAGAGCCATGAGCGAAGAACAGACACAAGCGACTGAACAGTGGGAACCAGATGAGTTGATGAACCCGCGACCCAAATGGCCCAAGGTCATCGGGGTGATCAGCATCGTGCTTGGAGCGTTGGGGCTCACCTGCGGCGGGCTCGGGATGGTCATGGTCCCGTTCTCATCGAAGATGCTCGAACCCATGCTTGAGGGTGATCCGGTTCCCTACGGGATGCAGTTCACGGGTCTCGATATCGTGGTCGGATTGTTGGGGCTCTTGCTTTCGCTGCTCCTGCTCTTCGCCGGCATCACCGCCACGACCCGTCGGCCGATCACACGACCGCTCCACCTGACCTTCGCGATCTGTTCGATCCCGCTCAACATCTGGAGTGCACTCAATCAGATCAACAAGCAGGCACTCAACGAGCAATGGGCCCAGGATTTTCCAAACAATCCAATGGCCCAAGGCATGAGTGGTTCGTCAAACGCGGGTGCCCAGATCGGGCAGGTTGTCGGGCTGGTGATGTTGCTCATCTTCGGCATTGGGATCCCGCTGTTCTATCTGATCTGGTTTGGGCTCCTCAAGACCAAGCCCGAGCAGATCACGGGCGAAGAAGAGGGTGTGTACTGATCTTCGGAGGTAAACCTTGTATCACGGGCATCCGGCGCTAAAGGCGCTCAGGAAGGCCGACACATCGAAGAAGTTGAACTGCCCGTCGCCGGTGAAATCCGCGACCGGATCGCTGGAAGTGAACGCCCCGAGGTAGATCGACACATCGAAGAAGTTGAGCACCGCATCGGCGTTGAGATCCGCTAAGCACGCCCCGGTGTTGATTGTCACGGTCTCATTCAAGATCTGCGCATTGCCCGAGTCCTCGATCGCGACCACCGTGACGGTGTTGGTGCCCTCATCGAGATCCGGATCGAAGGTCTTGAGGTAGGTATAGCGATCGTACGGGATCACCTGATTTGAGGAATCAACGAGCGTAAGCGGGTCGATGCCGGCGTCGAGGTTGAGGAACATATGGATCGACTTGGCGGTCCGATCGAGCAGATTGACCGTAAACTGTGGGCGGTTGTCATCAAGGACCATGCCCGCTTGTTCGAGATCGATCGCCGGGGGCATCCGGTCGATATAGATCACCTTGCGGACCTCGCGGAAGATCGGGGTCGTCCCCGCGTTGCGGTGTCGGAAGACGATCACAGAGAGATAATGGTACCCCTCGCTCATCTGGGTCGCGTCGATGACCTGGCGATAGAGCCCGAAGGTGCTCGTCGAGCCAAAGAGCGGGGCGTTGAGCGTCACAAAGTTCTCGTACCCGCCGATGACCGAAGAGCCTGCAGGGATGTCGATCGAGCCATTGCCGTTCGAGTCTGTGTTGCGCTGATCGAAGGCGAAGAGGGCGTTGTCGTCGGTGTTGGGATCATCAGGATCGCCCGCGGCGGTCTGCACACGAATCTCGAATGAGTCGCCCGTGATGACGCTCGCATTATTGAGCCGTTGGAGGAAGTCTGGGAAGTTGGCCGGGTCCGGGTCGATCGTGGCATCGGCACCGATGAAGGTGACGCTCGCGTCGGGCAGCGCCTCGCTGTAGATCACATAGCCCTTGCCGTGCTCGACAGATCCGGTTCTGTTGTTGGGGACCACAAGATTGACCGCCCCGTTGGGGCCGACGATGATGGTATCGGGGATGAGGTTCGACGGGTCGATCTGCGGGTCCGATGCGTTGCCGGTCATCTCGTGGAGGCGTGTGCCTTGGGGATATTGGGTCAGTACCGACACCGCGCGGGCACCGGCATCGTATCGGTCGTTGACAGCGACGAGGCAGTTGGCCTGCCCGTTGAAGGCCCGCTCATAGACGAGCACATCGGTGATGTTGCTGTTGAGCTGAAAATATTGCCCGTATCCGATCTGATTGCGGAGTTGGACCAGCGTGGTGACGGTGTCGTCGAGCGACTGGGATCCCGGGTCCCATCCCAGCGCATTTGGATTGCCCTCGCGGGGGTAGAACCCACCCGAGCGGGGCACGCCGCGTCCATTGTGATAGACGATCGTCCGCCCGGGGCGCAGGAGCATATAAGCGAGTTCGGGGTACCCGCTCTGGCGAGCGGTCGGCAGCGGCGGCAGCGACGAACCCGTGCCCGCGGAACCATTGTCGTGTGAGAAGACATGATTGACACCCATCGATCCGTTGACGATCCCGTCGTCGGCCACATCAAGCGGCCCTGAATCGGCGTTGGAGGTAATGTCGGCCCACGAGCCAAAGCCACCGCCGTTGAGCAGATCCCGCAACCGGGCGGCTCCTTGGATATCGAGCGAGTCACGGTTGCCAAAGGAATCGCGCCGGATGTAGTTGTTGAGCATGTCAAAGTTGCCGCTGATATTCTCACCAAAGCTAAACGGGGTGACTTTGCCCCCGTTGGCCGGCGAGGTGCGGGTCTTGTAGACCGCCGAATCAAAGAACCCATCCCAGAACCAGGTCGGGACATGCTTGTGGGCATCGAGCCGGAAACCGTCGACCCCCTGCACCTCGACCATCCACTGCGCCCAGCGCATCAGCAGCCCGGTGCCATTGTCGACGACAGGATCGCCGTTGAGCGGGGCGTTGAGATTGAACGGGTATCGGGTGAACGACTGCGCCCCCGGGTTGCGCGATGTCCCAGGGTTTACAAAGTTCAGTGGCGTGAGAATCTGGTCAGGATAGAACCGAGCGTTGTTTGGATCTGGTTGATTCCAGATCGTTCCGCCCGGGATGTTCAGCGGATTGCCCGCCTCGACGGGGTGGCGGATGAACTGGTTGTTGGTTTCTTGGGCGATATCGACAAGCGCGACGAGATCGCCGTTCTGGAGGTGATAGCGTGCGCCGCCTGGATTCTCAGACTGGAGGTATCCCGACACGACCCCAGCGTGGAAATCACCCCAGTTGTCGGTTGGTGATTTATCTTGAGGCGGTGACTCACGCGGAATCCAGAATCCTGGGTAGCCGCCCTGAGCGAGGAATGCGTCTGATTGTGTCCGCCCATTATTATGGTTGAAGATCGCGTCGAAGTAGACCTCGCCCCCGGCCTGATGGAGTTCATCGACCATCGCCCCGAAGGTGGCTTCTGTGCCGTAGGTTGTCCGGGCGCGGGAAGAAGAGAACGAGAGCAGCGGGGGCTTGCCCAGATCAAAGCGATCGAACGGGTCATACCCGGCGCTCTGGAACGAGGCTTTGGACACCGGGGGGAGCCAGACCGCGTTGTACCCGGCGAGGAAGAAATCGGGTACCCGTCGCTCGATATCGTCCCACTCGGTCTCAAACCACTGGAGGTAGTTCTGGGCATTCTGGGCATGGGCGACCGCGCCCGATGCGCCGAGAACAGCATACAGAGCGAGCAAGCAGGTTTGACGGCGGGGCATTGTTGGCATTGATTATTCCCAGATCGTGTACCACAGTTGAATCTGTGGCGGTTCTCTGTATCCATACGCAGTATCGCCTATTATCGTTGAGTTGTGAACCTACTTTCGTGGGATATTCAGGGATAATTGGCACTTTTTGACCAATATCTGGTATGGTCCTAGAACAATCGCCCGTTCTTTTCTCAATTGGAGTTCCCCGCCATGGCTATTCGAAGAGCATTGCTCGCCACGCTCACCCTCGTCCTCTCGCTCGGCTCGCCCGCTGGAGCCCAGACCGGTGAGGTGATCGCCAACGGGATCGTCCGATTCGATGCATCTCAGGAAGCACGGCTCAACCGCCGTCCCTCGATCTCGATGGTGCGTCAGTTCGAGTCCATCGGCGACATCGTCCCCGCCACGCACCCGCTGGCACCGGCCTTCTCGATGAGCGATGACGGGCGTTTCGTGGCGACGGTTGAGATCTCGCCCCACACGAGTCTCTATGGCACAGGTCAGGCGGCGGGGCCGTTGCTTCGCAACGGGTTCGTCACCGAGGCGTGGAACTATGACGCATTCGGATACGGGCTCGATGCCAAGAACCTCTATACCTCCCAGCCATGGGTCTTGGCGGTGCGCGAGGACGGGACGGCTTTCGGGGTGCTCGCCGACACCACCGAGCGGGTTGAGATGGATCTCCGCGACGGGATTACCTTCCGCGGCGTTGGGTATCGGTTCCCGGTGGTGATTATCGATCGCGATACGCCCCAGCAGGTGATGGAGGGGCTCGCCGAACTCACCGGAAAGATCGCGATGCCCCCGCGCTGGGCGATCGGGTTCCATCAGTGTCGATACTCATACAACCCGGATTCGCGGGTCAAGGAGGTCGCCGACGAGTTCCGCAAGCGATCGCTGCCCGCCGATGTGATCTGGATGGACATCGACTATATGGAAGGGTATCGGATCTTCACCTTCGACCCTGACCAGTTCCCCGATCCCAAGGGGCTCAACGACTATCTCGATTCGATCGGATTCTCGAATGTGTGGATGATCGATCCGGGCGTCAAGGCCGAGGAGGGGTACTTTGTGTATGACTCGGGCACCAAGCATGACGCGTGGACCAAGAAGGCCAACGGCGAAGTATTCTATGGGGAGGTCTGGCCGGGCGTGTGTGTGTTCCCGGATTACCTCGACAAGAATGTCCGCACCTGGTGGGCGGGGCTCTACAAGGACTTCATGAGCAACGGGATCGACGGTGTATGGAACGACATGAACGAACCAGCGGTGTTCAATGTCGAGTCCAAGACCATGCCCGAGGACAATATCCACAACACCGATCCTGAACTCGGGGGCGTGGGCAACCACGGGCGCTACCACAATGTCTACGGCATGGAGATGATCCGCGCCTCGCGCGAGGGCGTCATGGCGGCCAACCCGGGCAAGCGCCCGTTCCTGCTCTCTCGCGCCAACCACCTCGGGGGGCAGCGCTATGGCGCGACCTGGACCGGGGATAACTCGGCGACTTGGGAGCACCTCGACATGTCTATCCCGATGACCATCAACCTCGGGCTCTCGGGCCAGCCCTTCGCCGGTCCGGATATCGGCGGGTTTGCCTACAACGGCGACGGCGAACTCTACGCACGGTGGATGGGGTTCGGGACGCTCTTGCCTTTCTCGCGGAGCCACACCGCCAAGGGCAACATCGACAAAGAGCCCTGGTCGTTTACGCCCGAGATCGAGGCGACCGCCCGCCGGGCGCTTGAGCGGCGGTACCGCCTGATGCCCTATATCTATACCCTGTTTCACCAATCGTCATCCGTCGGGACCCCGATCGCGATGCCGACCTTCTTCGCCGATCCCGCCGATCCGGCGCTGCGCTCAGAGGACGACTCGTTCCTGCTGGGCCCTGACCTGCTCGTCTCGGCCAAGGTGACTCCCGAATCCGATCGCGTTGCGGTCTTGCCCAAGCCCATCAACGGCGTGGCGTGGGCGAAGTTTGATTTCGAGAGCTTTGATGGCGGGCGAGATTCCAAAGACTCAGACTTACCAGATCTGTACATCCGTCCTGGCTCGATCATCGTCACCGCCCCGGTCACCCAATACTTTGGCGATCGCCCCGACCAACGCGACGAGATCACGCTGCTCGTGCATCTCGACGCCACCGGCCAGGCAACCGGCACGCTCTATGAGGACGCTGGCGAGGGGATGGAGTACATGATGGGCGAGTACCTGCTGACGACCTTCAAGGCAACGAACAAGAACGGGAAGGTGACGGTCGAGGTGATTGCTCAAGAGGGCAAGATGCTTCAGTCAGATCGAGCCGTCAAGGTTCGGGTGATTGTCAAGTAGGGGCTGATTCAACTCGCGAGTAGAGTATTACTCCGCACTATTCATTTTGTGGACCCTGCCTGCTGGTATTGTGATGGTTGATGAGCCATCAACTGAGAGTGTAATCCAAGCATCATCAATCGATACCACAATACCGGTTGATGATGAGTTGAAATAGGAGTTGAGCTCCGCATGCCCATAGTAAACCGTAACGGTTCGTCCAATGAGCGTGTGTACGGGTTCCTGAGCGGTTAGCGGCTTGAAAAAAGTGATCACGAGCAAGATGAGCACAAATGCATACACAACCATTGAGACGATAAACAATCGACGATAACTTTGGATTCCATTCATGGACCGATTCTATACCGGATCTGATTTTGAGTGTTGCTCTTCATTCGTCGCGAGTGTCAGAATGTTTGTCTGTGTCATCGCTTTGCCGACAAGCTCGCCTTTGATGACCCCCTCGCCCATGACCAGGATCCGGTCCGCGAGGGCGAGGAGCTCGGGCATCTCGGAGGACACGAGCAGGATCGCCAGTCCGTCGTCGGCGGCCTGATTGATGAGCTTGTAGATCTCGGACTTGGTGCCGACATCGATGCCCCGCGTCGGCTCGTCGAGCAGCAGCACCTTCGTGCGATCGCTCATCCACCGGGCGATCAGGAGTTTTTGCTGGTTGCCGCCCGAGAGTTCGCCCGGTTTGGTCTCGCGGAGCGATGCGGTCTTGATCTGGAACCGTTCGACGCGCGACTGGACCCGGGCGAGTTCGTCGTCGAGCCGGCGAACGCCGAAGAACCCAGAGAGATCGGGCATGATCGGCGCGAGGATGTTCTCGTCGATCCCAAGGTTGAAGAAGAGCCCCTGGTTTCTCCGGTCCTCGGGCACATAGCCGAGCCCGACACCGGCGTCGATGGCCGCCTTGGTGCCCTTGCCTGCGATCTCTTGTTTGCCGACCATGATCGAGCCATTGACGCGTTTGTCGATGCCGAAGATCGCGTCGAAGAGCTCCGAGCGCCCTGCCCCGACAAGCCCGCCGATCCCGAGGATCTCACCCGGATAGAGTTCGAGCGAGCAGTTTGTGAGCTTGCCCGGCGAAGAGACATCGACGAGCCGAAGCACCGGCTCGCCCTGATAGTCGGGTCCGGAGGTGTTGGCGGTGGCGATCGAGGCGCGGATGGCGGCGGCTTCGGTGCCGCCCTTGCCAGCGGACTTTGTGTTCGATTGACCCTTGGCCGACGGGGCTTCGATTCTCCGGCCGATCATCTGCTCGACAAGTGTCGGCTCGTCGATGTCGGCGACCACGCTCGTGGCGACGAACTTGCCGTCACGGAGCACGGTGACGCGATCGCAGCAGGTAAAGATCTCACTCATGCGGTGCGAGACATAGATAATCGTCAACCCCGTGGCGGCGAGCTCGCGCGTGATTTTCATCAGGATCGACGCCTCGGAGATCGAGAGCGAGCTTGTTGGCTCGTCGAAGACAATCACCTTGGCGTTGGCTTGGCCGTCGCTGTCTCGATCGAGCGATGCGGCGATCTGGCAGATCTGGCGTCGCCCCGGGCTCAGATGCCCGAGCATCCCGGTCACATCAATGCTCGGATCGAGCTGGTGGATGAGTTCCTCGGCCCGCCGGTTCATCTCGTTAAAGTCAATCATGCTGCGTCGGGTCGGGATGTCGTGGAGCGAGAGATTCTCGGCGACGCTCAGGTTGGGGCACTGGGCGAGTTCTTGGTGCACGATTCGGATGCCCTTGGCGAAGGCATCGTCGAGCGATCCGGGCTCAAGGTTCTGGCCGTTGAGTTCGATGGTGCCTTCGTTGGGCTTGTGGAGCCCCGCGATGACCTTGCCGAGCGTGCTCTTGCCAGCGCCGTTCTCGCCCATCAGCGCATGGACCTCACCAGCAGCGAACGAGACAGACACATCGCTCAGCGCCTGGGTCTGCCCGAACCGCTTGGAGATATGGCGAGCTATCAGCACCGGGCTCTGAGATGTAGAGTCGTTCGTGGCCATTAAAGAACCCGCCAGGGTTTCTCCCGGCGGGGTCGGGGTTGATTAGTCGTCTTTGAGCCACGCGTCCCATTTTTTGAGATACTCGTCGGCGTTGTCCTTGGTCACGATATCAAACTCGGCAAAGACCAGCTCGCTTGCGGGCTTTATGTCGAGGTTGAGCTTGTCGACGATCATCTCGACCGACTTCTCGCCCCATCCGTAATACGGCTGGCCGACAAGCACCTGCACCTGCCCCTTCTGGGCATACGCGATCGGCAGCGGGAGCGGGTCCATCGAGACCACCTTGGCATTCTCGTAGATCCCGTCGAGGGCATTGTCGGTATAGAGCGGCCATCCGCCCACGAGGGCCCATCCGTTGATGTCAGGGTTGGCAATCTGTGCCTGCTGCATCTTGGCGACGGCCTCGGTGGCGGTCTCGGGCATGAACGAGAAGACCTGCTTGATGTTGATCCCCTCGAAGTTGTCCGCCTCTTCGACCACCCCGGCCACGCGGGCCGAGAGGTTCGCGGCCGCCGGATTGCCGGTGAGTACCGCGACGGTCCCGTGCCCGTCGAGCAACGGGGCAAGCTGACGCATCAGCTCACGCCCGGCTTCTTTGTCATCAACCCCGTAATATGCCATCCGTCCCGAATCCGGCGCATCCGAGTCGAAGGTGACCACCACAACGCCCTTGCTCACCGCGTCTTGGATCGCGCCGTTGAGCGTGTTGGCATCAGAGACCGAGATCGCGATGCCGTTGATCCCTGACGCGACAAGCTGCTCGACATACTGTGCCTGAAGCTGGGCGTCCTCCTGAGGCGGGGTTTGCCAGTTCACCTTGACGGTCACCCCATCGAGTTCTTTACTCAGGCGGGCCGCGGCGTCCAATGCACCAGTCTTGGCGGCGAGGAACGGCGGGTTTGAGTTGCTCTTGGCGATGACGGCGATGGTGTAGGTGACATCATTGGTCGAGTTGCTCGTCGTCGATTCGCTCTCGCCCGTCTCGGCGCTCTTCGAGCATCCGATTAAGCTAGTAGAGCCGATCAGCGTCATCGCGGTTGTTGCCAATAGTGTGCGAGAAATAGTCATGTCTGGTCTCCTGCGGCTCTGCGCCGATGTGTGCGGGCGGTTATGCCTTTCGGCGTGCGAGTTTCTGCTTGGTCTGGTCAATGATAACCGCCAGAACGATCGCGGCTCCCATCACAATCTGGTTTACGCTCGGATCGACATTGAGGATTACCATCGCGTTGCCAATAAGCTGGATGATAATCGCGCCAAGCACCGCACCGAGCGCAGTCCCGCGTCCGCCCATCAGGCTTGCCCCGCCGATGACCGTCGCCGCGATGACCTGAAGCTCGTAGGCGTTGCCCGCGTTGGTCTCGGCTGAGCCAAGATACCCGATGTAGATCGCGGCGCTGAGCCCGGCGAGGGCACCCGTGATCGTATAGACAAAGATTTTGACCCGCCCGACGGGGATACCCGCGTACTTGGCCGCGGTCTCGTTGCCGCCGATTGCCATGATCCGTCTGCCGAGCACCGTCCGCGAGAGCACAAACCAGCCGGCAATGGTGACAAGGATCATAAAGACGATCGGCACCGGATAGACACCCATGAACTCGGCCTTGATAAACCCCTTCTGGAAGGACTGAGGCAGGTTGCCGATCGATTGCTTGCCATAAAAATGCTGTGAGAGGAACACCGTAAGCCCGCGAAGGGTCGCCATCATGCCCAGCGTAATCACAAACGGATGCACATTAAAACCGACGGACATCGACCCGTTGGCCAGCCCGCAGAGCGCCCCGACACCGACGCACACGCCGATCCCGACAGGGATCGAAACGAGCAGGCTCGCATCGGTGCCAAGCGCATTCATCGCCATCGCCCCAACGATCGCGCTGAGCCCGTAGATCGAACCCACCGAGAGATCGATCCCCGCGAGGATAATCACCCCGGTCATCCCGACCGCCATGATCGCAAAGAAACTCGCGTTTTTGGCGATCTGGACGAGGTTGGCCTTATTCAAGAATCGATTGGCGCTGTGGAACTCCCAGAGGGTCCGCGAATCCGATTCGTAGCGTTCGATCGTCTCGGAAGTATAATCGGTGACCTGCCCATCGAGTGTGACGCGATACCCCGCGATCTGCGTGCGGACGAGGTGCTCGTGCTCCTGCCCGCTGCTATCGAGGAGCACGATGGTCGCGTTGGCATCGACGACGATGGGTGTCTTTTGCTCGATGGGCGAGAGCATGCCGTAGACGGTCAGCGCCGCCATCATCAATGCAATTACAAGCACCAGCCCGGATTCTTGATGCCCGAAAAGCAACCCGACGAAGGATTGCTTGGGCTTGGGCCGAGATGGATTGGATCGCGTATCAGCCCCGGACTTGCTCAATGGAGAACCTCATGCCTTGGAGTTTTCAAGTGTCTATCGCTGATCGAGCACCCAGTGTACAGAATCTCACAAGGGCGTGCATATTGCTCGGGATCGGATTGAGGGTCAGTCCATGGTCCGCACATAGCGACTTCTGTTTGGTCTAAACAGATTCATGCTCAAGCCTTCGGTCCGCAGCTCGTTTCGGAGTGCGGTGCTCACGCCGGGGGCATCAGGATCGGCAAAGAATGTCCGTTGAGGATTTTTCTTCACAAACGCCACATGCCCATCGGTAAAGGCGAAGTATCCGCCATCAGACCCGTGGTTGTCGATGGTGCCGTACCCGGTCACTGGGTTGTAGCCCACTTCATTGAGCACTGATTGATTCTCGGTGCCGGGAGTATTCGAGACCCAGTTGTATCCATACCAAGCATTGAGCGCGAAGTCGTTTGTGTTTGTTTCGTCGCCGTAGAAGGGAATAGACACAGGCATACCGGGTTCGTCGAGTCGAAGCCCAGCGATGTACAGGTAGCTGATATTGTAGGTGATCACATCAAATGGAGAAGCGGGGGCTTGCGGAGTCTTGTCAACCCGATTGGGCGTGTCGTACCGATTGTTGTCATAGCCCGCTAAAATCCACGGGAAATAACTGTCGGATTTGTCGCGTGGACCGAGGAGTGTCTCGAACGAATCCATGTACCCATCCATCACCGGATTTTTTTGTCCGTTGCCGTAGGCGCCAAACCCGCCACTAAACGAACCGACATACCCACGATCGCCCGATGTTGGAGCTGGTCCAGTTGTCCATTCCGCATCACCAACCTGCATCAGCGAAAAGAAACCTGCGAGCCCGCCGGCGGAGGATTGGCGATCGACGCGTTCTTCCCTTGTTGGGCGTGGATTGGTGCTGCTCTCGACCGGGATCATCGGCAACCACCCAGAGTTGTCCGAGCCATAAAGCGCCATTGCCTGAGCCATTCCCCTCTGGTTCGCTTGACACTTGAGGTCTTGAGCAGACTGGCGAGCCGATCCCAGCGCCGGGAGCAAAAGCCCGATCAGCAGGGCGATGATGGCAATCACCACTAAAAGTTCGATCAGGGTAAACCCGGCATTATGCCTTCGATCGTGATACCGTTTCATCTGAAGTCCTCGTTGTTTGTCGTCCCGTGAAGGTTTCTAGGCTGTGTCCCATCAATCAGGATCCACCTAAGTCTAATGGAGAGTGGGTATGCTTGTCAACCGAATCTACTTTCGTGGGATAAAAACATTTCAGGGGGGATGCGCCGTTCTCATCTTCCTGACGATACTCAGCGGATGTGTGAGTCTAGGTAAGGTTCAGATTCGCTCAGTTCTGGTCTCCAACTCGCCTTGGATCGTTGATTTAGAGGTCGTCGGCGTCGATGATCTTGTTGAAGTGGTCATCCAGATGCCGAGAGTCGGCATAGATTTATCTGGAGCAAACGATAAGCAAATACCTGCAAAACAAAGGGTTGACGGTGTTTACTCGGCAAGAGTCATGCTCGACGATCCAATAATCGACCCGGATAGACCGATCAGGGTTGAACTCATTGAGCATGGGCATGTGAGGAGAAGCCTGAGCTTCCCATTTCCTACCCGTGACGCCTCAAAACTTGATACCCCGGATTGGGCGAAAGGGCTTGTGTGGTACCAGGTTTTTCCTGAAAGATTTCGTGACGGAAACCCGAACAATACCCCAAATGGATGGGATTTGACACCAATAGAATGGGATTCACCATTCGGGGAGCCCGGTATCGAAGATATTGAGCGGGCGTGGAATCGACGATTGGTCGACCCGAGGCAGTTTTCGTACGACCCCGATCGGGCGGGGGGTGCGGTCGCCAATGTGGTCTACGCCCGGCGCTACGGCGGTGATCTGATGGGGGTCTATGACGAGCTTGAATCCCTCCGTGATCAGGGATTCACCGGGATCTACCTCTGTCCGATCTTCAAATCGAGATCGCTCCATAAGTACGATGCCTCGGATCATCGTCACATCGATCCAACACTGGGGCATCCGGGGATCTATACAGATCCGGGCCCGGGGCATACCCGGCTCGAACCCGGAGAAGACCCATCCGACGAGACTACTTGGGCATGGACACCAAGCGATCGGTGGTTTGTCGATGTATTCCTCCCCAGAGCCAAGTCGCTCGGGCTCCGCGTGGTACTCGATGGGGTGTGGAACCATGTTGGGATCGACCACTTCGCCTTCAACGATGTCGTCGAGCAGGGCAATCGCTCGCCGTTCGTCGATTGGTTCGATGTCGAGTTCGACGAGGCAGGGAAACTGATTGCTTGGCAGGGGTGGGGGCGGGTCAACGGGAATCTTCCGATCTTCACGCACACCAGCGATGCAGATCTCGCGCCGGGACCCAAGGCGCACATCATGGCGGTAACCCGCCGATGGATGGACCCCAATGGCGACGGCGATCCGTCTGACGGGATCGACGGGTGGCGGCTTGATGTCGCCGGCGAGATCGGTGCGTCGTTCTGGAAAGACTGGCGAAAGCAGGTCCGAGAGATCAATCCTGAGGCGTTGATTATTGGAGAGATCTGGGGCGACGCCGACTCAATGATGAACAGCGACGGATTCGACGGGCAGATGAACTATCCCTTCGCGTATCCGGTCGCCGACTGGCTGAGTATCGGCAACACCAAGGGCGATGCGGCGGTGGTCGCCGAGCGCCTCACAAGGGTTTTTCACCACGCGCCCCAGCATGATCTGGTCCAGTTCAACCTGATGACTTCGCATGATACCGAGCGGCTGGCGTCGATGATGGAGAATGACTTCGTGCGTGGCTACGACAACGGCGCATCACGCTGGGCACGCGGGACGCGCTATGACCCGGAGACGGTGACCAGCGACGATATGGATCGTGCGCTGGCAGCGATCGCGGTGATGGTGGCTTCGCCGGGCTCGGTAATGATCTACAACGGCGACGAGTACGCCCTCCCCGGTGCGGACGACCCGGATAATCGCAGGCCGATCCCATGGGCATCAATCCGCGGGGGTAATGACGAAGGAGGCGAATCAAAGCGTTTGCGGTTCCGTCGAGCGGTCACCGAGTTGCTCAAGCTGCGGAGTGATCCACAGATCGGTCCGGTGCTTCGCTTTGGCGATGGAGAGTTCGTCGGTGTTGGTGAAGTGGGGGCATCAGAGATGCTGCTGATCCGCCGAAGACTCGGCAGCGTGATGGTCGAGTTCATAATCGCGGCTTCGTTGAATGAGCGTGGCGCTCAAGGTCTTTGGGCGACGCCTGAAGCGGGATGGATCGAGCAGAGCGAAAGATCACGAAAGTATGGGTTCGATGAGAAGAGACCAGTGCTTAGCATGCGGGTTTTGTACGGCATGCGGCCTTGAGAATTTGGGTAGATTATTCTCTGGTATTGGGATTATTTTGGCTTTTTTGGGTCATATCACGAATTCTCGGAGAAAGGTGCTCGCACTCCGAAACGGGTTTCGCTATTCTGTAGGTGATCGTCGGGATTCTGAGGCTCGAAAAAGCTGAAAGTTTGACCGCGATTGGAGACCAATGAACGGTGCCCTCCGCTTGGAGGCAGCCGAAGAGTGACACTCAATAGGGAGATAGACATGAAGATTCGTACTGCAGTGAGCGCCGGCGTGATCGCATCGATTACAGGCATGGCGATCGCACAGCCAACCGTCGATGGCGTATTTGACCCCGGGACCGAGGGGTCTTTTTACTCGGACACGATCTGGGTGCAGAATCTCCCGACCGCGTTCGGTGATAACAGCGCCGGCTTGTTCACAGGGGGCGACTTTGGGAATCCAGAAGTCGTGGACACGGGCGTCGAGATCGTGGTGCCATTGGCTTCGCTTGGTCTCAGCGGCAACGAGACCATCCGCATCGCCGGGTGGGTAAACTCGGGCGATCGGACATTCAAATCCAACCAGATCATCGGATCTCTTCCCCTCGATACCGGGAACCTCGGTGGGGCGCAGAACTTCAACGATGCACCGTTCGATCTGACCACTCAGCATGTCGAGATTGATCTCTCGAGCGTCGCCTCGGGTACACCGAGCGTTGACGGAACGCTCGACGGCGGCGTTGGTGGCGGATCGTACACCAATGTCTTCTTGCAGGGCAACTACACCGGGTTCGGCAATGAGACCGACGGCACGCTTGATGGTGCGGGTCCCAATGGCGGCGGATCCGAGATCGATGGGCTCTACATCGCCAAGGACGCGACGAATCTCTACATCTTCGTCGCGGGGAACATCGAAACGAACGGTAACGCGATGGATCTCTATATTGATACCGGCGCGGGCGGCGATGGCACACTTGGTGCTGGTGCTGGGGCAGGCGCATTTATCATCGGTGGCCAGTCTGGGCTCGTCTTTGACGCCGGGTTCGATGCGGATTATGTGGTCTCGGTCGATACCTGGGACGATGACTCCGATGGCGTGACAGTCAATGTCCCGCGTCTTTTCTTCGGCGGAATCAACTCGTCAATCGACGATATGGGATCTCTCGCGGGGTATGGCGCGGGCGGGGCGCTGAGCGGGGGAATCTCGCTTGGTGTTGACAACTCGAATATCGAGGGCGTCAGCGGTGACCTCTCGCAGGCAACCCCGGTGACCCCGGACGCCGACTGGGCGTACGGCTCAGAACTTGACAACGCCCGTGTGTACATTGACGAGCCCAACAACAAGCTCTACCTGTTCCTCGCGGGCAACATCGAGGGCAACTACAACAAGTTGGTGCTCTTCTTTGATACCCAGCCCGGCGGACAGAATGTTCTGCTCGACACAAATGTGGACATCTCGTTCAACGCGGTCAACAACATGTCCAACATCACCTTTGATTCAGGCTTCGTTCCGGATTACTACATGGATGTGAACCAGGGCGTTGATGGCGGTTCGGGGAATCTCCAGCGGTTCACCGACGCGGCCACGCTGCGGACCGAGGGGGCGTTGATCGATCCATTCTTCGGGGTCATCCTTGATTACGGCTCATTCGATGGCGGACTGATCCTCGATTTCCCGACGATTCCCTTCGCCGGTCCTCGGATCGATCTCCAGGACGGATTCCTCGGGAGTCTCTTTGCCAACTATGGCCCGCGTCTCTCGCAGCTCGATCCGCTCAACCCGATCGACAACCTGATTGTCGTGGGGATTAACAACTCGAATGTCGACGGCGTGACCGACTCGGATTCGAGCGGGGCCAGCTCGGTCAACACCGGCATCGAGCTGTGCATCGATCTCGATGAGCTTGGGTGGGATGGTGTGCAGGATATCTTGGTTGCGGGTTGGGTCGCCAACGCGGGCTTTGATTTCCTCTCGAACCAGGTCCTCGGCGGCATCCCGGGTCCGGACAATGTCGGCCCTCGCGATAGCGATGGCGACGGGACGAACGATCTGGACTTCAATGCGATCGCGGGCGATCAGTTCCTCAATCTGTCGAACCCGACCGTGGTTACCTGCCCAGCGGATCTCAACGGCGACGGGCTGCTTAACTTCTTCGATGTCTCGGCCTTCATCACCGCATTCAGCGGCGGGGCGGACTACAACGGCGATGGCAGCACCAACTTCTTCGATGTCTCGGCCTTTATCACCGACTTCAACGCCGGGTGTCCATAATCTGAAACGCTTCTCTGAGAGCGCCGTGCTCTGAGAGATCTGACAATCCGGGCGTCCGTGTTCAACAGCACGGACGCCTTTTTCAAACCGGTCGGGTTATGGACCGATAGAATGATCGCAATCAAGGAGATACACAGTGCACACATGTCATCGGTGGGTTCGGATCGTTCTTTTCTTGTCGCTCATTGTCACACAGGGCGTCGCAGATGCTCAACCCGAGATGGTGCGTCCAGAATCACTCTCGCAAGGGTTCGTCTTGGTGGTCACAGACCAATCGGGCAAGGCAAACAAAGACAACCCGATGTATCTGGCATCGAGTATCAACGGGTGGAATCCGTCTGATGAGACGATGCTGCTCTCGGGACGATCGGATCTGCGATGGCAGATCGTGATCGATCAGGATCTCCAAGGCGTGGGGATGCAGTTCAAGTTCACGCTCGGCGGGTGGGACCGCGAGGAGATCAACAGCGATGGCAACGCGATCGACAACCGATCGCTCCCGTTGATTGACCGATCGAAGCTCAAGGACGGTGAACGACCGATCATCGAGCTGACAGTGGTCGATTTCCGCGAGCCGGTGTCGCTCGCCGAGCAGGTCCGCAAGTCGGGGTTCTACCACGAGCTGGTGGTGACAGGCGATGTGTCGCGTCTGCCCGTGCGTGGTGGGGCTGGCGGTGCCGAGGCGATGACGCGGGATCTGCTGATCTGGACGCCGCCGGGATACAACGATCCGGCGAATGCGGCAAAGACCTATCCGGTGCTTTATATGTTCGACGGGCAGAACATCTTCGAGCAGCTCCCCGGCGTGCCCGGCGAGTGGCACGCCGACGAGACGGCGACCAAGCTGATCGAATCTGGCAAAATCGAGCCCATGATTATCGTGGGGATCCCGCACGCCGGGTCGTATCGACTCCGCGAGTATCTCCCGTTCGGGTCGTACAAGGGCGTCGAGGGTGACGGCATAGCGGCGATGGACTGGGTGGTTCACGAAGTGATGCCCAGGGTCGAGCGGGCGTTTCGGATCAAGGCGGATCGAGGGTCGAGAGCGATCGGCGGGGCATCGCTGGGGGCTTCGATGGCGATCTATGGCTCGACGGCCTATCCGGATCTGTTCTCGATGGCGATCGTTGAGAGTTTGCCCATGATGGGTGACGAGGGGCATGCTGCGATGACCTATCTCTCGTCGGTCAAGCGTTGGCCTGATAAGGTGTTCATCGGGATGGGCGGGCACGAGGTCTCGAATGATCCCGCGGATGACGAGCGGAACGCCAAATATCGGCTCTGGGCCCAGACGATCGACATGGGGCTCGCCGCGGCTGGGCTCGGCGACGACCAGAGGATGCTGGTGATCGACCCGGACGCCAATCACAACGAGATCGCATGGGCCAAGCGCTTCGAGCAGGCGTTGGCATTTTTCTACGGGAAATGAGCCGAGTTTCGGCTGGCAACTTTGCAACAAGAACAGGCGATGAGCCCGATGTATACTCTGGTATCCATCGGAGGTGAAAATGCGTCTATCCCAGAGTATGTACCTGTCTGTGCGCATGATTGTAGTGATTGCAGTGATCGCGGGGTCCGGGTGCGCGATCGAGCGGAATCAGCCTCGCGATGATCGGACAGTCGATGCGACCCTCGCCGACAGCGTCTTTGGGCTCTGGGTGACACGCTGGGACTACCAAACGCAGAGCGATATTCGCACGATTGTCGCTGATGCAGCATCAATGGGGATCACGGATCTGTATTGGCAGGTGCGTGGGCAGGGTGATGCGTACTACCGATCAGATTTTGAGCCCTGGGGCGAGGAACTCACCCGCCCGCGGGGTGAAGAAGGCAAGAGTGCTCAAAGCCGAGACCGCACGCTTGATCCCGGGTTCGACCCATTGGCATTGGCGATCGACGAGGCCCATCGACAGGGCGTGCGGGTGCACGCGTGGATCAATGTGATGCCGCTCTGGCGTGGCAAGACGCCTCCGATTGACCAATCGCATTCTTTTTATACACACCCCGAATGGAGACTCAGCGATGAGACAGGCAAGCCCCAGCCTCTGGGCGATGGGTATGTGGTGGTGAATCCGGTGCTTGATGCGGTGCAGGACCACATCATCGCGGTGGTGGGGGACATCGCGGAGAGGTACAACATCGATGGCATCCACCTCGACTACATCCGATTCCTCACCGATGAACTCGGCAAAGAAAAACTTTACCCTGGCGATGCCCAGAGTCTGTCGTTGTACGCCCGGATGGTGGGGGATCGAGCGACCATCGGGCAGCTCAATCGGTCTAAGTATCGCTCGTGGATCTGCGATCGAATCACAACCCTCGTCAAACGGATCGGACGCGAATCGCTCGATGGGCATCCCGAGATCCGGTACTCGGCAGCCGTTTGGCGTCGTCCGGATTTGGCCAAAGATCAGTATCTCCAAGATGCGACCCGGTGGGTTAACGACGGGATCGTCGATGAGATCATGCCGATGATCTATACGGAGAAGGACACCCAGTTCGAGGACGATCTCGAAGCGTGGTACAGCGTAGTCGATCGCAAACGCGTGCTCGCTGGGATCGGGGTATATAAGCACAAATCAGCCGGGCAGACCCTCTCGCAGGTGACGCTGGGACATCCCCGCCGATTTGTGCTCTTCGCTTATTCGTCGATCTTCGAGTCCTCGAACCCCGATCAGGACAAGACACCAGACGCGGTGCGTTTGCGATCGATGGAACGGGATGCGTTGACCCAGTTCATCGACAGGATCGGTGGATGAGATGGGTACACTCGGGATCGACATCGGAGGGACGAGTGTCAAGGTCTGCCTGCTCGATAGTGAGCTAGCGCACGCTGGGCGGAGCAGGATGTATACCAGCCCATCGCGTGCGATGCTGATCGAGGCGATCCGCGAAGCGATCGGGCAACTTCCATCAGAGATTCTGCGGACGACGCCGATCGGGCTCTGCCTGCCGGGAAAGCGGGCAGCGGATGGATGCTCGGTTGAGCGATCGGTGAATCTGCCGAGTCTCAATGGGTGGGCGTTCGACGAGCTTCTATCGAGTGTCCTTGAGATGGTGCCCCAAAGCTATCGCGTGCTCAGCGATGTGCAGGCGGCGGGGGAGGACTTGCTTTGTGCGCACACCTATTGCGGTCGAAGCGCGATCATTGCGATCGGAACCGGGGTGGGGGTGGCGGTCATTGATGATGGCGAGCCGGTTGAGATTGGGCAACGCGGGATCGGGCATCTGGGGATGATGGATATGGGTCGGCTCGGCGAACGGGATGTCTTTGGGGTCGATGGGAGCAAGAACACACTCGAATCGTACATTGGGGCGCGGGCGATCGAGCGTCGGTTTCCTGAACTTGATTCAACGGAACTTTCGCAAGCGATCGGGACGCTGGCGATGGATGAGCCATTCATGACGGCGATGGTGCGGATGATCCGTGTTGTTCATGCGATCTATGTGCCCGATCAGGTTGTGCTGATGGGGGGCGTGGGGATCGCGCTCTTGACTCGGGGAAACGAGCTCAGAGCAGTGGTCAACGACGGATTGACGAGCTTGGCGAAGCCGGATTGGGAACTGGTATTCGGTGATTCACCCTATCACGCGGCCCGGGGTGCGGCGAGATCCGTCTCCTAATTCGGACGATTTCCGAGCATGCAGATGGTGGTGGTGAGGATGACGCCGAGGGTGAGTTTCCAGGTGAAGTGGATGCTGTAGAAATATTCGACGCGAGGCGTGTGGAGCCACAAGAAATGGTTGTAGACGAATGATTGCGTTGCGATCATCCACACGAACCCAGCAATCAAGGCGATCATGACCGAGCGCGTTGAGCCCCGTTTGGTGAAGAGGGCGGTGAAGAAGACCCCGATGAGCCCGGCGTAGGCGATGCCCATGACGCCGAGGGCGAAGTTGATGAGCGATTCGTTGTTGCTGTTCTTCCAGAAGATGCAGACGATCGCAAATAAGCCGAGGATGATGCCCCATCCAACAACGGCGAGCCGACCGACGAAGACAAAGTGGTGCTCGGGGATGTCTTTGTTCTTGGCGGTGACCATCGGGCGGTAGAGATCGGCGATGAAGGCGGCCCCCATCGCGTTGATGGCGCTGTTGAGACTCGATAGCCCGGCTGCGAAGAGCCCGGCCATCATCAACCCGCGCACGCCGGGCGGGATTTGGGTCATGATGTAGTGGAGGAAGACCTTGACAGAGTCGCCGGTGGGCGCGTCGGCTGCGAGCGTCGTCAACTCGGGGCGTTGGTAGATGATCCAGAGGAGCAGCCCGACGGTCAGGAAGATGGCGACGGTGGGGATGGCGAGGAGGATGCCGGTGATGATCGATCGGGCACCGGCTTTGGCAGATTTGCAGGTGAGCATCCGCTGGGCGAGGTCTTGATCGGTGCCATAGGAACCGATGCCCAAGAGTGTGAACCCGATGATGATCGCCGGGAGTGAGAAGCTATGGCGTGGATCGAGGGAGAGATCGAAGAGCGTGAGTTTCGAGGAGCCGTCTTTGGCACCGGTTTGGAGTTGGTGGATGACCTCTGAGAGCGGAGCGTTGATTGAGTTGATGATGAGCACGATCGCCACGAGGGCGGCGCCGATGAGGATTCCGAACTGGATGACATCGGACCAGATGACCGAGCTGATCCCCCCGGCGAGGGTGTAGGCGATGCCCACGATGGTCAGGATGGCGATGGCGATGATGAGGTTGGATGGCTCGGTGCCCTTGTCGAGCCCGAAGAGGAGGATCGAGGCGGGGATCGCCCCGGCGTAGATCCGAGCGCCCGAGGCGAGCACACGCCCGATCATGAAGGTGATGCTGGCGGCTTTGCGTGATGATGAACCAAACCGGGTTTCGAGGAACTCGTAGATCGAGGCGCTGCGTGACTGGTAGAAGGCGGGGAGGAAGACGAAGGCGATGACGATCGCGGCGATGATCATCCCGATGTTGGTCGCGAGGTAGGTGAGATCGCCGAGGTAGGCGCTCTCGGGGACGCTGATAAAGGTGACGGCCGAGAGGGAAGTGGCAACGATCGAGATGGCCACCGCCCAAGGCGGCATGCGCCGCGAGCCGAGGAAATAGTCTTCGGTGGTCTGATTGGATTTTCGGGAGAAGAGATAGCCGGTGATGGCGAGTATCAGGAAGTAGCCGACGAGCACCGCCCAATCCGCGGGCGCGAAGCCGGAACCAGTATCAGTAGGCGGAGTTGCCTGTGCGAGAGCCGTCGGCATATCTCAGTTTCGGATATCGGGGGGTGATCTGGACACAATGGGGATTGGCCGGGTCATTCGATCACGAGGGGCACGATGGATTGTTGTTCGACATCCACGAGCCCCAGATCGGTGAGTTTGAGCTTGGGGATCACGGGCAGGGGTAGGAAGCTCAGCGGCATGAACGGGTCCTCGATCGGGCAGCCGATGATTTTGACGGCTGCGAGCAGGGCATCTTGGTGGTTGATGACGGTCATCGCAACGGCATCGGAGATCAGCCCAGCGATGGGGAGTGGCAGGAGGGCGATGACTTGGGCATCTTTGACAACGCACTGGCCGCCTCCGGTTTGTTCGAGGGCTTGGGCGGCGATTGCCATATCAGTGTCGTTGGTCCCGACGACGGCGAGGTTGTGGGCGTCGTGCCCGACGGTGCTTGCCAATGCGCCGTCTATGAAACCGAACCCGGTGACGAAACCGAGCCCGATGTTCGAGTTGATGCCGTGGCGGGCGACGACAGCGAGCTTGAGTAGATCACGCGCGGGGTCAGCGACGAGGCAGCCGTCGGTGATAATGGGGGGCATGTGACGCTCGCCGGTGATGAGTTGGTGGGGGTCGGCCTCGATGACGCGGATGAGTTTCGTGTTGGGATCGGCGGGGATATGGAGTGATTTACTCGTGAAACGATCGGGGAGGTGAACCGAGTTTCGGCTGATCGTGTAATCCGGGGTTGCAGCTTGGGCGAGCGTGGTATCGAGCATCTCGCCGTCCTGGGCGATGAGCAGACCTTGCCAATAAACGCTTGTTGGTCGGATGTCGTTGAGGTCCTCGAAGATGATGAGATCGGCCTGTCGTCCGGGGGCGATCGCGCCCAGATCTGGGAGGCGGCAGTGCTCGGCGACATGGAGCGAGCCCATCGCCAAAGCGGTGACGGGGTCGAGCCCGAGTTTGATTGCTTTGCGGACGACATGGTCGATGTGCCCCTGGCGGTGGAGATCGCCGGGGTGACGGTCGTCGGTGCAGAAGCAGAACCGTGCGGCGTTGTTGGCATTGACGGCGGGGATCAGGGCTTCGAGGTTTCTTGCGGCGCTGCCCTCGCGGATGAATATGCGGAGCCCGCGTTTGATTTTTTCGAGGGCTTCGTCGGCGGTGGTGCATTCGTGGTCTGAGCTGATGCCGGAGGCGACATAGGCGCAGAGTTGGGGGCCGATGAGTCCGGGGCAGTGTCCGTCAACGATTGCACGATCGAGTCCGAGACGGATTTTTTCGAGGACACCGGGATCGCCCATGAAGACGCCGGGGAAGTTCATCATCTCGGCAAGGGCGACGGTGCGGGGGTCGTCGAAGAGCGGGGCGAGATCATTGGCATCGAGTTGGGCGCCGGATGTCTCGAAGGCGGAGGACGGCACACACGACGAAGCGGCGAACGAGATATTCATCGGGAGCCCGAGCGAGGCATCCATGAGCAGCTTGATCCCGGGGATGCCGAGCACATTGGCAATCTCGTGTGGGTCGAAGACGACGCCGGTGGTGCCGTGGGGGGCGGCGACGCGGACGAACTCTTTGGGCATCATCATGGTGGATTCGACATGCATGTGCGCGTCGATGAGCCCGGGGGCGAGGTAGCGCCCGTCGAGATCGATGGTTTTGGTCGCGTCGAACGGGCCATTGCCGATGGATGCGATCCGCCCGCCGAAGATAGAGACGGAGGCGGTTTCGATAGTCCGTGTGAAGACATTGACCACCTTTGCGTCGACGAAGACGAGGTCGGCTGGTTGATCGCCTCGGGCGACGCCCATGAGTTCTGGGGTGGTTCTTGAAATACAGGGTTGGATCATCGGGGTGCGCTCCTGTGCCCACGATGAAGATTTGTGCTGCATCTGTGCTTGGCGTGGGTGAATGATAAGGTGCGATTGCTCGTCAAATGAACGAGAATGGGTGTTTTATCGGGTTTTCTGAGCAATGAGCAGGATATTTGCCGGCTTTGGAATAATCCCCCTGGGGGGGATATTGTTGAGGAGGAGATACACCCATGGAAAAGCAGGAAACCTGTTCAAGCGAGTACCTGTCGGAAGAGACTCAACGGAGTTTGGTCAACGGGCTGAGCCGAATCGAGGGACATGTTCGTGCGGTGAAGCGGATGGTCGAGGAGCGTCGGTGTTGCGACGACATTTTGACCCAGACGGCTGCGATCCGTTCGGCGCTCAATCGTGTGGCGGTGAAACTGGTTGAAGAAGAACTGCTCAACTGTTTGACGAGTTGCGGGCAACTCGAAGGCGAGGAGCGGATGAGCAACGCGATGAAGGCGCTGTCGTCGATGCTCAAGCACGGCTAACCCAGAAGGATTCAGATTCATGACTAGTTCCAAAGATCCTTCCATGCTTTGCCCCGCGTGCCAAACGAAGGGCACCAAGGTCAAGCATGTCACGCTCGAATCGTTGCTCAAGGACGAACCCGCCAAGCGCATCGGCGACGAGCAGTATCGGTTCTGCGATTCGATCGACTGCGATACGGTCTACTTTAGCGATGGGGGAAATACCTTCGTCAAGGATGATCTCACCGTTCGCGTCGGCGTCAAAGAACACGATGCGCCGCGGCATGTCTGCTATTGCTTCGATCACACGATCGAGGAGATCAACGAAGAAGTTGAAAAAACGGGCGAGAGCACCGTGCTCGATGATATTAAAACCAGGATGAAAGAGGCGTGCTGGTGCGAGACGACGAGCCCGAAGGGCGGGTGTTGTCTGGGCACCGTGAGCAAGTATGTCAAACTGGCCATGGAGGAACACGGCATGGCGATTAGCGCAACCGAACAGAGCGAAGTACATGAGGATTGTTGTTCAGCGGATGGCTCGTGCTGTGATTCGGGTGAGACGCGACAACGGACGGGGATGGTTGCGGTGGGGGGCTCGGTGGTCGCGGCATTGGCTGCGTCGGCGTGCTGCTGGATCCCGCTCGGGTTGATTGTGTTTGGTATGTCCGCCGGCGGGGTCTCGGCGTGGTTCGAGCACTACCGTTTGCTCTTCCTCGGGATCACTGCCGTGCTTCTGGGCACCGGGTTCTATCTGGTGTATTTCAGGACACCCAAGTGCGCCCCCGGAGCCGCGTGCGCGGCCCCGAGCCGAAAGATGCAGCGGTTCAATCGCTCGATGCTGTGGGTCGCGACGGTGTTCGTGATCGCCTCGGCGTCGTTCCCGAAATATGTCGGGTATCTGCTGCCCCACGATCAGTTGAGTGCTGTCAGCGATCAGGGTGATTCATCTGAAGCGGAGGTTGTTCAGGTAGCCTCATTTGATGTCAAGGGCATGACCTGCGAGGCCTGCGCGATCCCGATCAGGGAGGAGATTGCCCAGGTCCCCGGAGTGCTTGACGCATCGGTCTCGTTTGATGGCGGCTCGGCGTCGATCCGGTTCGATACGACGAATCCCCCGTCCAAGGCAGATCTTTCAGCCGCGGTGTCCAAGGCCGGGTATGAGGCCGATACCACCAAACTCGACGATTGAGCGTTCGTTGGGATGGGTCCGATGGAATGACTTTCGGGGGATCTGCGGGCTATACTCATACCCCTCTGGAGCGGTGGCAGAGCGGTTGAATGCGCTGGATTCGAAATCCAGTATGGAGGTTCCCTTCATCGGGGGTTCGAATCCCCCCTGCTCCGTTGACTTAAACGGTATACGAAACGGCGTCCCCACAAAGGCGCCGTTTCGCCCGTTTTGGGGCGAGCTACGCGGTTCGGCGCGTCTCCGAGATTTCCCGCTCTGACCAGATCAGCGCACATCTGCCCGAATTGCAGCGAGTGTCTCTCGTGGCGATGTTAGGGATGTCCCCGTGCGTGTATCGAGTTCCCTGTTCGGGCGGTATAAACAGGGACTCTCTGCAAAATCAAGGAGCAAAGTTGCATGCATCCCAGAGATGCCCCTCATCCATCGCATGGAAATGGCATCATTTGGCATGGTAAGTCCGGGTTTCCCAGCGCGGGATATTAGGGAACGAGCAGGGAATCAGCCCGCCGATCGCACATTGTGCTGATCGATTGTTGCAGCATTGATCCCGAGTTCAGCGGCTTGCCGATTCCAGTCAAGTTGCATCGATGCGGTGAGCAAATCGTCGAGCGTGATCGTGCTCGGGAGTGTCCCAGCAAGAGCATGGCGCAGGACCTCCGGGCCGATCTGAGTGAGGGGAAGAAGTTTGATGAT
>Ga0316206_1000923_pt1 | contig 31506 bp, 28 predicted proteins | sample 6monthpyrite_MG_FD_204942 | JGI IMG/M metagenome (GOLD analysis project Ga0316206, IMG submission 204942) | Microbial mat bacterial communities from mineral coupon in-situ incubated in ocean water Damariscotta River, Maine, United States -... | ecosystem: Environmental > Aquatic > Marine >... | reverse complement strand
ACCTCTGCTTAGTGCTTTGTCAACTGATTGTACTTTAAATTTTTGGCTATAGGTTGTCATTTTTGTCTCCTGTATTAAATTTTAGCTTTTTAAAATTCTAGGCGACAGGTATGGTGACATAGGGGGAAAACAATATGATAATGATTACTCATAATAGCGTAAGAACAAATGTCGATATTAAATACTTCAGCAAGTTCTTTGATTCGATTTGAGATCAACTCTCTTCGATGGTCGTAGCACTTTCCAGTGTACTGGTCTTTTCCGCATAAAAAGGCTCTTCGAACACATCTTGTCATCACATGATAAAAAGGTGTATCTTCCAAAGATATTTGGTATTTCCGTGCATATGTTATGATTTTCTCCATTAAAAGGACTATTTTACTAAATTAGAATTGTAAAATATGTAGGTAAAAGTCTTTTTTCTTGTAGGTAATTGACTTTGGTGGTGTGTGTCCTATATATTACTGTATCAAGAGGGCACGTTTTTGGAATAAATGGATCTGGATTTGCTCGGTTGAATATTGCTTGTACATTTAGCAAGCTTAAAAGAGCTCTTGAACAACTTAAAAGCGTTGTATTGTTGCGAGGTAAATAATATTTTGCCTTGAATAATAAGTAAATATCACCATTTAAATAGTGATTAAATAATTCCCAAATACCGATATAGAAAATCACAATGAGAGCACAAGTCCTTAATGCGCCTAAGAAATCCTCAAAAAACTTCATCACCAACAGGGTCGATTATTTTATACAAGATTAGAATCCATTTGTTAAAAATATTCGACCTAGGTTTATTTAGTTTTTGTGAGTTCCTTATGCGCATTAAGGACTTGCACTCTAAATTGCGATTCTATATCGGGATTTGGCAAATTGGAGAAAAAGTGATGAGTAAATTAATAAAGAAAGAAAATTATCATGTGTATTTTGATGATTTAAGTAAGTTTTTTGAAGATGATTTGGTGCAAATTGAGGTTGCTGGGTTAAAAATAGGTGATCAAATTGAAGCCGATTATGTGACTTTAACGGGTCTGACCTACGAACCAAAAGAGGATATTCTCTATCTGTATTTAGGTGATGGTCTCGAAAACAGTATCAAAAATCCTCTTGAGATTTATGTCGATGAAGGTGAGTTTGGTGTTGATCAAATTGCCGTTAAATGTGCCCAAGGTCATTTGCACTTAGTGAAATTTAAACATGCAGTACCGTTGAATAAATAATGGTTTTATCAGAGAGACTCAGAGATTACTGAGGAAAGAGTGGCAATCATTTATGAATCTCTGCGAACTCTTTCTTTTCAGTGGTTAAAATAAATTCCACGGGTCAGACGCTTTCATAAAAAGGGCGGACACAAGGTCTGCCCTACTAGAATCAAGGAAATATGCAAGTTAACATGAAAATTAGTAATGTCCCAAATCCCGATATAGAAAATCACAATGAGAGTACAAACCCTTAATGCGCCTAAGAAATTCTCAAAAAGCTTCATCACCAACAGGGTCGATTATTTTATACAAGATAAGAATCCATTTGTTAAAAATATTCGACCTAGGTGTATTCAGTTTTTGTGAATTCCTTATGCACATCAATGATTTGCACTCTAAATTGCGATTCTATATCGGGATTTGGGAATGTGATGATTTTGTGATTATTGCATGATATTCCTGTGACATTTGTTTGTTTAAATCTCCCCACACAATTAATAGAGGTTTATATGAACACAATAAAATCAGTTAAAAAATTAGTTTTAAGTGCATCTTTGCTTATGGCATTAGGCGCTGGAGCTACCGAAATCAATGTCAAGGTAGAAAATCTTGCTCCAGAAGGAGGTGTATTTTTAACACCTTTGTGGGTTGGTTTTCATAATGGTGGCTTTGATAGTTACGATATGGGCGCAGCTGCCTCTCCAGCATTGGAAAGAATCGCAGAAGATGGAGACGCTAGTTTTTTAAGCAGCTTATTTACAGATTCAACAAGCAACTCACAAACGGCTGTAATTCTTAATCCTGAAGGATTTGCTGGAGCTCCAGTTTTTGAGCCAGGCAGTGTATCAAGCCAAGTTTTTGATTTGGATCCAAGCACTCAAAGGTATTTGAGTTATGCTAACATGGTGATACCATCAAACGATGCTTTTATCGCTAATTCAGAACCTATGGATCATCAAATTTTTGATGAAGATGGCAATTTCATGGGACCCTTTACTTTTACTGTTTATGGTAGCCAAGTCCGAGACGCGGGCACAGAAGAAAATACAGAGTCGGATGCTGCTTTTTTAAACCAGTCAGCAGGAGATACAGGCAACACGACAATGGATGTTGTGAGTGCGCATGCTGGCTTTAATGGTTCTATGGGAAATCCTGAAGGAACGCCTATTAATATTCTAGGCGGTACAGTCGCTTCAGGAGATGTTATTGATGCTGTAAATGGTGATTTTACCCGCGGGCATTATCCTTTAATGCGAATTACAATCTCAAAAACATCTGTACCTGTTCGAGTCGCTATTAAAAATATGGCGATGGAAAATGGAACATTTTTAACGCCTTTTTGGGTTGCTTTTCATAACGGTGATTTTGACACACATACTTTAGGCGAAAATGCTTCAGAGGGCTTGGAACATTTAGCCGAGGACGGCGACAGTGCTACATTAAGCACTGAGTTTGACGCCATGGGAACCGGCTTTGATAGTGTGATTACTAATCCAGAAGGTTTTGAGGGAGCACCCTTGTTCGATCCAGGCTTAAGCACTCATCAAATATTTGAGTTGGACCCAGAAATGAACCAGTATTTCTCCTATGCTTCAATGCTTTTGCCTTCAAACGATGCCTTTATCGCCAATGCCAACCCCAAACAACACCGCTTGTTTAATGATGCAGGGCAATTTATTGGTGGACATTCTTTTAAAATAATGGGTTCTGATGTTAAGGATGCAGGCACCGAAGAGAATACTGAGTCAGATGCCGCTTTCTTTAATCAGGCCAGTGCCAATACAGGCAATTCGACCAGTGAAGCTGTTATGAAACATAGTGGCTTTAACGGTTCTGTAGGCAATCCAAACGGTATGCCACAAGTCTTTTTAGGCGGAACAAACGGTGCCGGTTTTTTGTTTGATGAAACAGTTGCCGATTTTAGCCGAGAAGGCACACAAGTGGCAGAAATTGCTATTTCTAGATTGATCGATGGTTCTTTCAGTGGTACTTGGTATAACGCCGAACGCTCTGGGGAAGGTTTTGTGATTGATGTGAGTCAAAACAGTGCTGGAGAAACAATAGTGGTTGTTTCTTGGTACACCTACAGTGCCGACAACAGTGCAGTTCAAGCGTGGATATTTGGAACGGGACCTGTTATTGCTGATACAATTTTGGCGGATATGATCGTGACCGATGGTGCTCAATTTGGAATGCAATTTAATAGCGAAGATGTTGCTGTTACACCGTGGGGCTCTGTCAGAATTCAGTTCAACGACTGTGATACTGCAACGATCAGTTACACTTCGTTGGACGAAAACTTTGCCTCAGGGACGCAAGAATTAACTCGCTTAACTAGTGGACCTGTTGATTACAAAGGGGCTTGTCAATTGAATTAAGCTTTGCGTCAGTCCTTCAGAAAAAAACACCGTATATTCTATGCGGTGTTTTTGTTTGAGCGGATGCATTAAGTTCTTACTCAAATCTCGAAACAAAAACACGAATATAGTACAAGCCCATAATGCGCCTAAGAAATATTCAAGAAGCTTGATCACTTAAATAATAGATTCCTGTTTTAAAAAAGTCACCGTATCCTCAAGCGTATTTTCAAAGTTTCTGGGTTGATAATTTAAATGTACTTTGGCTTTATGCGAATCGCAGCCATAAAGATCTGATATTAAACTCACAGACTCGGGAGTGATATCTGGTTCTGTATTTGTTAGTCGCGACCAGCTGTTTTTTGTTTTAGCTAGTAGCATTAATAGGGCATTAGGCAACTGCACCCTTGTGGGTTTAACCTTTAATTTTTCAGCAACTTGGTGCACAAACTTTTTAAAGCTCATGTCAGTACCACCCAGTAAATAGTTTTCATGGGATTGTCCCAAATGATAAGCACTGATAATTCCTGCAGCAACATCCCTAACATCAACAAAAGAGCCTGCTCCATTGGGAATGCTGGGCAATTTTTGTTGGGCGATCATTTTTATCAAACGCGCCCAATTGTTTCGATCACCAGGGCCAATAATATGAGTTGGGTTGACAATTACGCTGTCAATACTACGCTCATCAAGGACACATTGCTCGCTAGCCACTTTAGTTTTGACATAGTTTATCCAACTGTCTTTGCCACTTTTAGGCAAGTCTTCTGTGATGTTTTGTAAATGTTTATGAATTCCAAAAACAACCACAGATGAAATGTGGATAAATCTTTTGACGTTTAGCTCGGAGGCCAGTGCCACTAGATTTTGAGTGCCAGTTATATTGGTGCGAGTTTGCATGGCATTGTTTTTAAACCAAGTATTGGTGCTGGCTGCGGTATGAAATATGGCCTGTAAATTTTCTGGAAGAGCTTCTTTAAAGGCTTGTGTCTCTAAAACGTCACCTTTTATGATGTGGACTTTATTATTGAGGGCTTGGGCCTTGTGCCTTGATCGACACAGGGCAAAGACTTGCCAATTCTGATCGAGTAATTTTTGGCAAAGATGTTGACCTAAAAATCCAGTAGCACCCGTGACTAGCGCTGAGAGTTGTTTAGTTTGTGGCATTTATTTGATATTTCTTTACAAGAACAGAGTATTATAATTGAATATCGCGATGAATTCGCATAATAAAAAATATCACATAAAACAAACGCTAAAAATGTCGCTGCCTTTGGTTATTAGCCAACTGACGGTCATGATGATTGGCGTGGTGGATACTATTATGGCAGGGCGTTTGGGGACAGTGTCTTTGGCGGCGGTTTCTATTGGTGGTGCTATTTGGGCGATTGGAGTTATGTTTGTTTTTGGCATACTTATGGCCACTCCACCTTTGATTTCAGAATTGGATGGCGCAAAAGAGCCGCATAAAATCGGGCCACTGGTCAGACAGTTGATGTGGTTGGCACTGATTATTGGAATGGTGTTTTTTATCTTAATCCGAAATTTAACCCCTCTTTTTGAATTGTTTGGTACGCGCCAACAAGTGATTCCTTATTCTATTGACTATTTGCAATCCATTTCGTGGGGGATATTGAGTTTTCCTTTGTTTTTGGTGTTTCGTTATGTGGCGGATGGCTTGTCGCATACACGCATGACCATGTATATTAGTTTTTTGGCTCTGGCTTTAAATATCCCTCTTAATTATGCCATGATGTTTGGGCATTGGGGCTTTCCTGCCATGGGTGTTGCTGGTTGCGGCTATGCCTCTGCACTGGTTATTTTAATTCAAACCATTACCTTTGGACTGGTTTTAGCCAAACACCGTTGGTTCTCGCATTTGCATATTTTTTCTCAATTTGAAAAAATAAACAAAGAAGTCATCTTTAAGGTTCTGGCCATAGGTTTGCCCATTGGTATGGCTCTGTTTGCCGAGGGCGGATTCTTTTCGGTGGTCACCATGTTAGCCTCACGCTTGTCTCCTGAAGTGATCGCCGCTCATCAAATTTCTCTCAATGTCGCTTCGGTCCTTTTTATGGTGCCTTTGGGCATGTCCATGGCTATCACAATTCGTGTTGGCAATGCTGTTGGTAGAAAATCTAAAATGGACACACGTAGAGCAGGTATGGTCGGCATTGCTTTGATTTTTGTGGTGCAGATATTTTTGGCCAGTTTTATGTTGTTGTTTCCTGAGATGGTTATAAAACTCTATACACAAGATCCAAAAGTTCAAGAAATTGCTTTGGTTCTGATTCTTTTTGCCGCACTGTTTCAATTGTCCGATGGCATCCAAGTCGCGGCTGCTGGAGCTCTTAGAGGACTCAAAGATACCCAGTTTTTGATGTATGGAACCTTGATTGCTTTTTGGTTTTTTGGTTTTTTGGCTTCGTGGTGGTTTTGTTTTGAAAAAGGTATGGGCGCCTCAGGTTTGTGGGTTGGTTTAATCATGGGCTTATCTGTGGCGGCGGTTCTTAATTTTTTGCGTTTTCATTATAAAACTCGAATCCCGATAGAGCAAATACGCTGATTTTTCACTGAGTCGAGTTGTACTGAATCGATATTTGCCGAGATTTTCGTTTTACCCAAGCTTTTTAACTTGAAAATATAAGTATTTAACAAAAAGCAGTTCAAGCCAAGTAAAATACCTCAACAGACGAATTAATAAAGCAAAATCTCAATACAGAAATACTTTGTATTTTCTCTAGCAGAATTTGCAAAAAAAGCAAAACAGGGGAAACTAACGATGAACGAACAGGCACTTCCATTGATACAAAGCGATGCAGTATTATTTGGCATATTAGCGGGGATTTTAGGTGTTGTCTTTTATACACAAAAACACCAAGCTAAATTTTGGCAAAAATTTTACAGTGTTGTTCCTGCGTTGCTTTTGTGTTATTTTTTGCCTTCATTGTTGAATTCTTTTGGCTGGGTGGATGCAGAAAACTCCAAATTGTACCATGTCGCATCTCGCTATTTGTTGCCAGCAGCTTTGGTCTTATTAACCATCAGCGTTGACTTAAAAGGCATCGTCCGCCTTGGGCCAAAGGCGGGAATCATGTTTTTGACAGGTACTTTAGGGATAATTATCGGTGGACCAATAGCTTTTATGCTTGTTCGTGCTATTTCTCCTGAAACTTTTGCTGGCTCTGCAGCTGATGAGATATGGAAGGGCATGACAACATTGGCCGGTTCTTGGATAGGCGGTGGTGCGAATCAGGCTGCAATGAAGGAGATTTATCAAGTTCCTGATGCTGCTTTTGCTAAAATGATTGCTGTTGATGTAATCTGGGCGAATATCTGGATGGCTATAATCTTGTTTATGACCAAACGTGCTGATAAAATTGATGCAAAAACGGCAGCCGATGTTTCTGCAATTGAACGCATTAAACTTAAAATGGAAACATTTCAAACTGAAAATGCACGAAAATTCAACCTCAATGATTTGATGTTTATTTTGGCCATTGCTTTTTTTGCTACGGCGATTGGCCATGTTTTTGCAAATTGGATTGCCCCTATTATTTCTACAAACTATCCCGAATTAGCAGATTTTTATTCTTTGGGAAGTGAATTTTTCTGGTTAATTGTTACTGTTACATTTATTGGTGTTATCTTATCTTTTAGCAAAGCCCGAACTCTTGAAGGCGGTGGTGCCTCTGCTGTTGGCTCGGTCTTTATTTATATTTTAGTTGCAACTATCGGTCTTAAAATGGATGTGACGAAAATATTTGATGATCCTATCGTCTTTTTGATTGGTGGTATTTGGATTTCAATCCATGCTATTTTATTGTTAATTGTCGGTAAAATTATTCGAGCACCTTTGTTTTTCTTGGCAGTAGGTTCACAAGCCAATGTCGGCGGAGCAGCATCGGCTCCCGTTGTCGCCAGTGCTTTTCATCCTTCACTGGCTCCTGTAGGTGTACTTCTGGCTGTTTTTGGCTACGCTATTGGCACGTGGGGGGCTTGGTTTACTGGTGTGCTATTGCAAATGATTGCGCATTAATAGTTATCCGAAATTATTCTACATAACTCAGGCACGGCACTGCTGAATAATTACGAAATTGGAAGTCAAACAGTCTATTGGTGATTTTTTATGTGCATTAAGGGTTTTCGCTTTAATTGTATTCTCTACATCGGGATTTGGGTATTATTCAAATGAATTCTGAAAGACAATATCATCGGCTATACAGGTAATTGATAAAGGCTGTACTTTCTGGCTGATGGGCCATTGTGAGGTTGTATTGTTGTCTGTAATAGATCTTCTGGAAGCCAGAGTGCTGTGCAAGTTATTTTCTAGGGCATAAATTAAAAAGTCCACAGCAGTCAAATCACCCGTCATACCATCTGGGTGTTGGCTGGTTGTGACATTACTGAACCCACCATAACTGCACAAGGTTGTGGTGGCTTCTTGATCAAATGGTCTTGAACATCCTGTAGCCTGTAGAGTATCACTGTCCAGCAGCGCAGTTCCGTCATTTTTTTCTAAATGCACTAATTTATTCCCCAGATCTTGGCAAATATCAACCGTCATGGACAGGCCGGCAAACCCATCGGTCCAACCGCCGGATTGATTAAAAGCTGTTTGCGAAAAAACATTTTCTAAATTTTCTTCGATCACTTCTTTCAAACGTGCGACAGTCACTTCTCCTTGGGCTATGGTAAAAGGTGCAGGAAATAATCGGTATGCATCTTCAATCAAAATATCTCCCCTGATGGTAACGGAATCTTCGTAATTCCAATAATAATCCTCAGCATCGCCACTAAAATTTTCTTCTGTAGGAATCACAGGGCTATCAAAACGAAAGCCTGGAGTTATTGCGATATCTGAATTGCTCCACTGTTTTAACAAATCAGTGTAGGCGTTATTAAAGTGACTTTGCAATGCATTTTTTCGATCGATTGCTAGGCTTGTTGTTGCCAATACGTAATCCAAAGCACGATTAAGAGTGAGGCTAGGTGCTTGGGGAAATAAATTCTGTAAATTGCTGGGCAGAGCCGCGGGGAAAACCACAGGGTTGGTTAAATTGGGTTGATTGACAAGATAGGGTGCGCGAATCGAATCGATTGTTGTTGTCATGCTCAGATCTGCGCTTATGCTTGAATCTATGGCATGCAAATTCCAACGGTAATCGATAGGAGTATTATCGCTGTCAAAATCTATCTCCATTTGCCCCAACCATGTGTCATTGCCTGATTCGACTACGCGTGTCCCAGAATCCGAAATTATTGGCTGCAAAGTGAGTTCATGCGTGTGAGCAGAAAAGACAATATCAACACTGTTTTGTGATAACATATCTGCTAGAGCTTTGTCTTTGTGCAAGCCTAATTCGCTCATCACCACAATCAAATTAGCACCTTGATTGCGTAAATCATTGGCCTTGCTTTCGACCAAGGACTTGTAATTATTCAAACCTTGAGTAAATTCAATATTAAAAGCCAAAGTGGCATGCATTCGCTCGACAATATCTGATGTCAGTCCTATTAATCCAATTTTCACACCTGACTTTTCAATCATAAGACTGGCCGGCAAAAACGCTTCTCCAGGAGTATAATTAAAAGTGCTGCGCATAATATTGATAAGAAAAGTTTGGGTGATATTTGGCGGATCACGATAGATAGCATTGGCTGCAAGCATCGGGTAGGATGGGCGTTTCACGTCAGCCTGCGGAGCAGCACCAAATCGCGCATTGGTGATAGTTGGACCATAAGCATAATCCCAGTTTCCTGGAACACCAACGTCTATTCCAACAGCATTGACGGCCTCAACAATATCATTGCCATTGCTGAATAAAGCTTCGGCGCCACCGTGGTAGCTGTCACCAATATTCATTACCAAAGTATTGCTGTTGCTACTCCTTAGTTCATTTATTTTAGTTACAATTCGTGCCAGTCCACCACGATTGGACAACAAAACGCTTCCATCTGCTTGCCTAATTTGTTCTAAGTGAGGTGTCAAATGCGCATGCAAGTCATTGATTTCAATTAGACTTATTGTCTGTTGCGCCCACACTGGACTGATTAAAATCATTAATAGAATAAGGAGTATTTTCATAATTTTACTGCTGACTGTGTTAAAGTACCTATTGTTGCCTCTAATTGTTTCTAAATTATTTCAGAATGCCTATTAATACACTTTTATTGGTCGATGACGATCCCCTTATTCGGGATTTATTGAGCGAGTATCTGCACAACAACAATTATCGAGTTTTACTGGCCGAAAACCAAAGACAAGCTCTTGATAAGATGAAACAAAATCCAGAACTGGTGCTTTTGGATGTGATGTTGCCTGATGGAAGTGGTTTGCATTTGACAGAAATATTTCAACGGAGTTATTCGCATATCCCTGTCTTGCTTATCTCCGCCAATGGTGAGTCTGACGATATTATTGAAGGCTTAAAAAAAGGGGCTGACGACTATTTACCTAAACCTTTCGATCCTCTTGAATTGTTGTTACGCATTCAAGCCATACTCAGAAGAGTAAAGCCAAACTCAGTAAAAAATGTCTTTTCATTTGGAGAATTCAGTTTTGACAGCGCGACTTTAAGCTTGCAAAAAAACAAGCAGGTCGTCAGCTTAACTAAAACAGAAAAACTTTTATTGCTTCACTTCTTAAATCATCCGAATCAATGTTTAAACCGTCAACAATTGATGAATGCTATTTCAACAGATGACTTAAATGTTTTTGATCGAAGTATTGATATTCATGTTACTCGACTCAGAAAAAAAATTGAAGATGAGCCCAAAAATCCCCGTTGGATTCAAACAGAGTGGGGTTTGGGCTACATTTTTTGTAACAGCAGCTAAAGACGTGAAAACAGTCTCTCTTTTCATCAGAAATTTTAAAATAGTGATTATTGCTGTCTTGTTTATTCAGTTCATGAGTGTTTCTATCTATTGGTTCTTAGTGGGCAAGCCTTTGGCAATAAAAGCCTCGGCACAAATTATCACCGAGCTTGAGTTACAATCGCCTGTAGTTTTTGAAAACAAAAGCAATTTCATATGGCGCCCCATTGCTCGATTGATCAAGAAGAGAGTGGAAGAGAAATACCAAAGTGAAGTGTTACTGAGTAAACACATAAAGGCGGGCAATATCTATTATGTTTTTTCGATCGCAAATCAAAGCCAAATCTATATTTTGCCCTTAAACCACTTGGATTTTTATTCCCCTCAAGCGATGCTAGCTTCAATTTTATTAGTTTTAGCATTGAGTTTGATTACGGCTTGGTTAATTGCCAGAAAAATATCCGTCCCCATTCAAAAAATCAACGTGCAAATAAAAAACATAGGCTCAACACAGCAGCCTAAAGCCCCAGCTTATTGCGATATTGTAGAATTGGATGAACTCATTAAGCAGGTGCATTGGATGCAATCACGCATCAACCAACTGCTGCACAATAATCTGCTTAATTACGCAGCTTTTTCTCATGATTTAAAAACACCAATAACACAAATAGGAATTGCATTGGAGCTTATAAAAGCAGATGTTAGCGAACAAAAATACAGGCAAATAAAGAACAGCCTTCAGCAATTAAACCAGCGAATTAATGGTTTCATCAAACAATCAAAATCTGGCATACAAGAGCAAGAAAAAAATATTTCTTTGTCGGATTTCCTTTGTCAGTTTGTGAATGATTTCAAACAAAACTATGAAAATCGTCGCTTGAAACTCACAATCAATAAGACCACAAGCAACAATTGTGATATTTATGTCAATCGATTGTATCGCATTCTTGAGAACCTGCTAAAAAATGCTCTAATGCATACCAATAGTGATATCGAAATCTCATTGCATCAAGACAATTACCGCACTAAAATATCCATCAGTGATTGGGGTTCAATTGCTGAGGCAAGTATTGCAAAACTCAACAATTCTTACGAGGATTTTTGGCAGAAACTCGACCCAATGAATGCTCATTCCATCGGAATTTTGACCTGCCATCAATTGGCATTTCAGTCAAATTGGAAGGTGTTATTCAAAAAAAACAGTCCTAAAGGTCTGGTGGCTCAGCTGATAATTCATTAAATACAACAATTTATTTAAATTTAACTTTTGAAAATAATGCATGTAAATCAATGTTTTAGCCGAAACGCATAAATTATTATTATGCAATATATAAATAATCATTACTTTAAGTTATGCTAAAAATATTCTAGCATTGGAGTCACTTTAAAAATTATTTTAAAGGGAAACACGAGAATATATTATGATTATTAATGCAACAAGCGACCCGGAGCCCTCGCTTATAAAATGGCTCCCTAATAGCTGTTCATTTAACGCAATAGAACAGTCCAAGAAACAAGATCTACCCTCTTCCATATTTATTTTAACTCTCTTAATTAGCTTAAACCTCACTCCTCAACTCTTTGCAGCAGGCAGTACCAATGTCGGCATTATCAGCCATTATGTCTGGCGTGGAATCAGCCAATCAAATGATAAACCAGCTTTATCAGGTGGATTGGATTATGCTTTTGATTCTGGATTGTATGCTGGAACCTGGTTATCGAGTTTGAGTGGTGGAGCCACCGAAAATGATTTGTATTTCGGCTTTACAGGAGAAACAAATAAGATTAATTATGATGTCGGTTTTATCAGTTTTCAATACGCGCAAAGCCGCAGCCATTTTGATGAACTTTATCTTAATACTTCTTTTGGATTTATTGATGCTTTTTTAGCTTATACCACTTCATCCGATGATGACAGTGGTGCAGAATATTCCCAAGGCGACTTGTATTATTCTATTGCTGCTCATCATGAATTTAGCAATCATATCAATCTAAATCTTTTGTTAGGGCATTACGAATTTGATGACCTAGCTGGAGATGATTTTAACAACTATCAATTAAGTGTCAGTAAAAATAATTTTACTTTTTATATTGATGATACTACAGGGTTAAATACAGCTAATGAAGTCAAATTTAGCCTTTCTTGGAACAAAACTTTTGAATTTAAAAAATAGGTGAAAATTATGAAAATGGTAACAGCAATAATTAAGCCGTTCAAATTAGACGATGCCAGAGAAGCCTTGTCTGATATTGGAATTAGCGGTATTACAGTCACGGAAGTCAAAGGCTTCGGCCGACAAAAAGGCCACTCAGAACTCTATCGTGGCGCAGAATATGTGGTTGACTTTTTACCCAAAGTAAAAATTGAAATAGCCGTTGATGACGGCTTGGTTGAAAAAGTCATTGAGGCAATAATTTCTACAGCAGCAACGGGAAAAATTGGTGACGGTAAGATTTTTGTCAGCGATTTAAAGCAAGTGGTGCGGATTCGTACAGGGGAGACGGGCAATGATGCATTATAGAAATAAAAGCTTAGTGGTATTGTTTGCCGCTTTATTCTTGCCCTTTCAGGTTTTGGCTGAGGATACACTGTCTGCGGGTGATACTGCTTGGATGTTGACAGCCACAGCTTTGGTTTTACTGATGACAATCCCTGGTCTTTCGCTCTTTTATGCTGGCATGGTGCGCAGTAAAAATGTACTGTCTGTGATGATGCAATGCTTCGCCATTACGGGCATGATGAGTGTTTTGTGGGTTGTTTATGGTTATTCTTTGGCTTTTTCGGATGGCGGAAGTCTAAACAACTGGATTGGTGGCTTGGATAATTTCATGTTGCTTAACATCACTGTTGATTCCTTGTCTGGTACGATTCCTGAAACAGTTTTTATGACTTTTCAAATGACTTTTTTCATCATTACTCCTGCTTTAATAGTGGGAGCTTTTGCTGAGCGAATGAAATTTTCGGCCATGCTGTGGTTTATGGCCATATGGGGGACGATAGTATATTTGCCCATCTGTCATTGGGTTTGGGGTGGAGGTTGGTTAAGTACCCTGAGCACAGGGCCTCTTGATTTTGCTGGGGGTACGGTTGTTCATATCAACGCCGCAGTGGCAGGCTTGGTGGCTTCTGTTATGATTGGTCCACGTAAAGGCTATAAAAAAGTACTAATGGCGCCGCATAATTTAACCTTTACTCTCATTGGCGCAGCACTGTTATGGGTGGGTTGGTTTGGCTTTAATGCTGGTAGCGAATTGGCCGCAGATGGCACAGCAGGCATGGCTATGGCTGTGACTCAAATTGCGACAGCTATGGCCGCGCTTACTTGGATGTTTGTTGAGTGGTTGAAACATGGCAAACCCTCTGTTTTGGGTATTGCCTCAGGTGCTGTTGGTGGTTTGGTTGCTATCACTCCCGCTTCTGGTTCTGTTGGACCAATGGGAGCAATAGTCATTGGTTTTGCTGCAGGATTGGGCTGTTATTGGGGAGCAACAACACTCAAAAACAAGTTCAACTACGATGATTCCTTGGATGTTTTTGGTGTTCATGGCATTGGTGGAATAATTGGTGCACTTCTAACGGGGGTCTTTGTTTCTGCTAGTCTTGGTGGAGTTGGGTTTGCAGAAGGAGTCAGCATGGCTGCACAATTGGCTGCTCAAGCTATTTCTGTTGCTGTCACACTGCTTTGGTCTGGAGTCTTGAGTTATATTATTCTTAAAATCATCGATAAAATCATCGGTATTCGCGTACCAGAAGAAGAAGAAATCGAAGGATTGGACATTACCAGCCACGATGAACGTGGATACAGTTTGTAAGCACTGTTTTATATCGGGATTTGGGTTGAACTCAAATCTCGATAGTATCACGTTGGACATGCATACGGCTATTTAACGAGAATTAGGTGAAAAACTGTCCAATTTCAACTTTTTCGCAGTAAATTTCTATTCTCGGACAAGCTCCTATTACTACAAACAATAAGTATTGTCTAATATTCACCGTTTTGTGTTGGCTTATTTTTAAAAAGTAAAAAACTCGTTGAGAATATTTTTAGTAAATAAAAGCTTGTTATTACTAAGCTTTCGAGTTTCTATAAATAATTTTCTTCTCAAACAACTTTACTTTTTAAAAATAAGCCAACACAACTACTTTTGCGAGATAAGCTGAATATTAGACGGAACTTATTAATTGCAGTACTAGTACTACAAACAATAAGCCTTGTCTAATATTTCACCGTAGTTGTGTTGGCTTGTTTTTTAAAAATAAATAAACGTGTACTTTCAAATCACTGGATTCCCGCTTTCGCGGGAATGACGGGTTGAGTAAGTTCGCGCGAATGACGGGTTGAGTAGATACGCTGAATATTAGACAGAACGTATTAATTACTCTACATTTTTTAAGTGAGTTACAAATTCTTCAGCATTTTTGAAGCCAAAAAAGCTAGAAGAATTAACAAGTTTTCCTTCTGCTGAAAAAAACAAGGTAGCTGGAGGGCCAATAACCTTAAATTTTCTCATCAATTCTTTATCCAAGTCATCTTGGGCTGTTACATCGGCTTTGAGAACTAAAAAGTTTTCCAGTTCTTTTTGTACCAGCGCTTGTGAATATGTCGAGCCTTCCATTCGAAGGCACTCCACACACCAATCTGCATAAAAATCCAGTAAGACTTTTTTATCTGTTTGTGCGATAATTTCCATCAACTCATCGTAGGATTTCACCTGTTGAAACTCTAACTCGGTTTTTTCTTGCAAGGGATGTAGTGGATCAGAGTTGCCACGAATAGCTCCCATTATTTCTACAATACCAATACCAATAAGTGCCACTTTAAAGAGTAAAAACAAAGCAATCATCTTGCCTTTCACACCATTTTTTAGCGCATATCGGTACCAGAATATTGAGGACAACAAAGCCAAAATACCGTAAAGAGCGAGACTCATTGGCCCTGGAATAATACGCGACAAAAACCAGATAGCCATACCGATTAAAGCAATACCAAAGAAAGCCTTAACAACATTCATCCAGCCGCCAGATTGTGGCATCCATTGACCTGCAGAAGCACCGATAAGCAGCAAAGGTACGCCCATGCCCATGGACATGGCAAATAATGCAAAGCCTCCGACAACAGGGTCACCCGTATTGGAAATATACAGTACAGCTCCAGCCAAGGGTGGTGCTACACACGGACCGACAATAATGGCTGATAAAAAGCCCATGATACCCACGCCAATATACGAACCAGATTTTTGGTTATTGCTGATTTTGGACAGCTTGCTTTGCCAAGATGCAGGCAATTGCAATTCGTAATAACCAAACATAGACATTGCCAGTGCGATGAACACGGCACTAAAGGCAATAATCACCGCTGGTTTCTGCAGTGCAGCCTGAATATTGGCTCCCAATAATCCAGCAATCACACCCGCAGCGGTATAAGCCAAGGCCATGGCCAGTACATAAATTAAAGAGAGCATGAATGCACGTGATCGGCTAATTTGACCTTGGCCAATAATGAGACCCGATAAAATTGGAATCATCGGGAAAATACACGGCGTTAAAGCCAGCAACAAGCCAAAACCAAAAAAACGTAATATTGTTTTCCACCAAGCCTTCTCACCCAGATCTTTCTGAATTTGGTCTTGTTCGGATAATTTTTTGGCGTCTGTCGCAGTCTGGTCTTTTGCAAGTACATTAGGCAAGTCAATTGAAATTATTCGCACTACAGGCGGATAGCAAATGCCCTCATCAACACAGCCTTGGAATTCCACTTGCAACTCTAATTTATTGCCTGAATCAGCTTCTCTGTTAAGAGCTACGGCGACTTCTATTTGATTGAAAAAAACTTCAACATCGCCAAAGTGGGGGTCATTTTTGTTTTTAGCTTGTGGAAAATTGAGTTCATTCAAGCTGATGCCTGGTGTTAAGGATGTCATTTTGACTTTATCCTTGTACAAATAAACATTGTTGCTCATAGTAAAGCGAGTGGAGAGAGTTTGCGCATCCATAGCAATGGACTCAACTTTGAAAGCTTGCTCTTCGGGCAAGACAGAATCTGCTTGGCCGTTCCAACCATCATTGCTGTTTAATCCCAATCCACTACCACTCGTTGTCGTATGCAATAAGGAGTCTTGTGCTACGGGCAAGGTGATTTGTGCGGTCTTAGTTTGTGGCGGATAACAAACACCTGCTTCGGCACATCCTTGGTATTTGTATTTAAACTCTGTGGTTTTTAGACCTTGGGGGTTTTCATAAGGAACAGTGATTTCGATTTCATGGTGGTAGGTTTCAACCTCTCCAAAAAACTCATCTTCTTTCTTTTCGCCGTCTGGAATAATAGCTTCTGAAAATTTGACTAATGCTGCTTGGTTTGGAAACTTAAAGGCATGTTTGTACAAATAATATTTGTCGGCAATTTTAAATCGCAATTTAATGGTATCAAGGCCAACTTCTGAAATCTCAGGAGCAAAGGCCTGATCCACTTCAAGAAGCTCTTCCTCTTGAGCCCAAAGAGTGCTATTAAATAAAGTTAGCAAGAGTAAGGTGTAGAGGTGAATTTTTTTCATAAGTGCTTCTTTTTTAGGTTGAGTTTATTTGAATTTAATTTATTGCAAAGATTTTAGTCGAAACAATAATTCGTTAAAGTAGCCATTTGACCCTGAAGGCGTGAATTTATTCCATTTAATTTGGTTTTTTGTTAAATTTTCGTCAATGTTAAGTATGAGCTGGTTGATATTTAACTGTTTTTTGTGGAAAGTAATGATGTGTTCTTGTCCTGGTAATTTATCTGAGCCATGGACAATTCCATGCAATTGATCCCCAGTTAGGTAGTCGTGCATTTGGAAAAAATAGGCCATTGCAGCAAACAAACGAGTCATGCGTTGCATGTTAGCAAACTCTTCGCTCAACTGCTGTTGAACTGGGGTTGGCTTTAGTCTTTGTTTTAATAGTAGCTGATAAACCAAATTCTGCAACTCTTTGGCTTTGTGTTGGTATTCTTGTTGAGTCACTGAGGCTAAATCCGTGAGTTGTTTTTCAGAAACAACACGAGCTTCATCACTGATCATTTTATCTCGCCATTCTTCTCCGCCCAGCCAGTTTTCTGTCAAAATTTTACTTTCATTGGCACGAGATGCGGTTAAGAATGTCAAGCGGTTAGGGAAAAGACCATAAGTACCACGCTCCAAAGTGGTTGAAATGTTGCTGCCAACGATAGATAAGGGGCAATAAGTTTCCTTTACTTCATCGCTGTTTGCGGCGAATAAATACTTGACTTCTTCTTTGGCTACAATTTTTCTTTCAAAGACCAATTCATCTTCATAAAAACCCTTGAGGCTAAAGCTAAAATGACCAAAATAATTAGCAACACTGTCATTGTCCAAGTGTGTCGAGGCAGAACGCCTGTTTTGCCAACCAACATTGTCATAGCATAATTTTAATGAACCTAATTTTAATTGATCGGCTAACAGCAGGTGGTTCGGGAACAAGCCATAAATGGCGCGACTGGATTCCAAACTCACATGCACTCCACAGGATTTTTGTACATCGCATGCTTCTATATTGGCTCCTTCTACCCGATAGTTACTCTCTGAATTGGCATTATCTAAAAGGTTGATATCGCTGCCTTGAGCAAGATTTACTTGATTGTATTCTTTGGCGACTTGTTTCATTTGGGCTTTTACAGCTTGCCATGCTTGAGTCACTTGGTCGAATTGTTCGGCCAATATTTCACTGTTTGATTTCTGCAGACAGCTAAGTTTTCCCTGCCATTTTTCGCCCTCTTGAATAATGGTCTGTATTGGTGTGTTTTGTGGATAGGACTGCATATAACTTGGCCACCTCTCAGCAAACCAGAGCAAGGATTCGGCAGCTAATGACCACTCAAAAGGACTGGATAAACGTAAACTTTCTGTCAAACAAGCGCTTTTAGCCACCTTTGCATACAAGATGTTGCTTATTTGCCAAGGAGGAAGTTGCAAAGCACGATCCAAAGCTTGCTTTGTGTCTATTTTGGTTAGCGACCCTGAAAGTTCACGTTGGTAATTTTTAATCTGCGCCTCAGCAACAAAATCATTGATGCAGCCCTTAAATTGATTGACTGTAATGGGAACTTGCGGAAAAGGGCCGTATTCTTCACTGATATTGAGGCAAACTTCTAGTTTTCTATGAATTTCAGCTCGCATGGGGTTGCGCATATAGCGATTAATAGAGGGCTCTATTAATTGATAGGCCGATGGAAATTTATCTTCTTTTCCCTCATCATCGCTTTGATAATAAAGTTTCAAGGCATGGATGTTTTCTTCGATAGCCTCGGCAAGAACGGTATTAACCTGCATGAGTTGTTGTTCTTTGGCCAGAAACCAAGCATCGCTCTCTTCAATATATTCTTCAAGGCGTGTTTTGTTTTCTTCCGACAAGCTGCTTTTATTCTTCTTCAGATAAAAACTCAATTCAAACCAATCATAAGCGCTGGCCAGAAAGTTTTCATTGCTTCGGTTCAAAGCCAGCCTTATTATGCTGACAAGAAGCGGATTGTCGATGGCTTGATTTTGCTCTAATTCTGGCATGATATCGGCCAATGAGAAAGATAAATTATCGTGGTATTGCCATTGCAATACGCTTTGCAGTGGCAGGCTGCTTTCTTTTTGAGTTTCTATTTTTGTTGGTTTTTTTGTGGAAGGATGCGTGGCAGTTTGTGTTTTATCATCTTCGGTCGGTGGCGAAAAAAAAGTTAAACTGTTCAAAAAAACCTCGTTCCAGCGGATGTTCTCTTGCCGTTCAACATCCATTAAGATAAGGTTCCAGACTTCGAGCAAATGCAGATAAATGGTGAGTTCAGAACTGTGGCGTAAAAAATCATCGATGTTGTCCCGATTGATGTGCAAAGGCACTCTTTGATCGGTCCATTTGTTCAAGTTCATTCCGTTGGTATAGTCACTTAATAACTTTCCTGTTGAAAAGCTTAAATTCACCTGCGCAGGGTGGTTATTATTCTCAGTGACTTGGTTGACGGTAGTTTGCCAAATATTTTGAGCTTGCTGTTGATTGCTATAAGAGCTCAAAATTTGCCACAAGGCTTTGGTTAAATTAACCGAGCCATAAATTCCATAATTTTTTCGCAATTGAAAAACCAATGCTTCGCTTGAGACCAAATGTTGCAAAGGCAGTTTTTGCTGCGGTGCAATTGCGGTCTTAATTTCAGTATCGCTGGTTTTTTCTTGGGCAAAACAGCCAAAGCCCATTTGCAAGAACACAGCAATCAACACTAAAATTTTAAAATTATGAGCCATAAGCACTAAAAAATTGATAAGAACAGTATTATGCAACATATCCTTACAAATATGAATTGGGTTTTTATGCATTTGTGGATAAAATGGTGTTTTTTAAAATGAGCACAACATAAATGCTCTGGTAAGACATGATATGAAACAACTGAAAATCATCACGACAGGCGGCACCATCGACAAACTTTATTTTGACGATGCCAGCGAGTACCAAATTGGTACGCCAGTTATTGGCGATTTGTTGCATTCTTTTAATGTCGCTTTTCGCTTTGAGGTTATGTCTTTGATGAAAAAGGATTCACTCTATATTAATGATGATGACCGTGAATTAATCAAAAGAGTGATTGAAAAATCCGATGAAACTCATTTTTTAGTGACACATGGCACCGATAGCATGGTTGAAACGGCTAATTATTTGTCCGATATTCCAAATAAGACCATCGTCTTAACAGGGGCACTGACACCAGCGCGTTTTCAAAACACTGATGCCTTGTTCAATATTGGTTGTGCTATTGCAGCAGTACAAACACTTGCCTCTGGTGCTTGGGTGATTATGAATGGCTTGGTGTGGGATCCAAAACATGTGGCCAAAAACCGCGATGAAAATCGTTTCGTAAAGGTTTAAAGACAATGGCACGCATTCTTTACATTCATCCAGACAACCCACAGCCGCGCTTAATTAAACAAGCGGCACAGGCGATAGAAAATGGTGGGATTATTGTCTATCCAACAGATTCTGGTTATGCTATTGGTTGGGCGATGGACAATGTTCAAGCTCCAAAAACAGTGGCCAAAATCAGAAAAATAGACAAGCAGCATTTTTTTAGTATTATCTGCGGCAGTATTTCACAGATCAGTACCTTTGCTATTGTTGATAATATTTCTTTTGGCATTATCAAATCGCATTCACCTGGTCCTTACACTTATATTTTGCCAGCTACGCGGCGAGTGCCCAAAAAACTACAGCACCAAAACAGAAAATCAATCGGTGTGCGTTTGCCTGATCATCCTGTAGTGAAAGCTTTAGTAGAAGAATTGGGCGAGCCCTTTATGAGCTCCTCTTTGGAAATATTCCACCCCAATAACGAACAGGCCGAATTGTCAGAACTTGATTCACAAGACATCAATGACCTTATTGGACATGCCTTGGATTTTATTATAGATTCAGGCTATACCGCCGCAGAGCCTTCAACAGTCGTAGAATTACTCGATGAAGGCCCAAAAATAATTCGCGAAGGCAAAGGAGTGGTTGATTTTGTCTAAGCAAGAGACGGATACTAGCAACAAAACACCGGTTCAAGCGGAAATGCCCTTTGCTATTGTCGAAGGCAAACCTTACACACAAATGCCAACAGACTTGTATATCCCTCCTGAAGCTTTGGAAGTGTTTTTAGAGGCTTTTGAAGGCCCGCTGGACTTGCTTTTGTATTTAATCCGGCGACAAAACCTTAATATTCTGGATATTCCGATCACAGAAATTACTCAGCAATACATTGAATACATCAATTTATTGGGGGAAATGAATTTTGAACTCGCAGCAGAATATCTGGTTATGGCTGCCATGTTGGCGGAAATTAAATCTCGCATGTTATTGCCTAAAGCTCCTACAGATGAGGGTGAAGAAGAGGATCCACGAGCCGAGTTGGTACGCCGATTGCAAGAATACGAACGCTTTAAATCAGCAGCTACAAATCTTGATGAACTGCCGCGAGAATACCGTGACTACATCATCGCTTCTGCACATGTTGATAACAAGCAACACTATGTCGCTCCTCCCGAAGTTGATATGCGCGAACTCATGATGGCCTTTAAAGATGTTTTGGCGCGCGCTAATTTAAAAATCTCGCATGAAATTGAACGAGAACCCTTAAGCGTAAGAGACAAAATGACTTATTTATTGGATACCATAAGAATCAAGAAGTTTTTCTCCTTTGAGTCTTTGTTCAATCCTGATGAAGGCAAGCAAGGCATAGTCGTGACATTTTTAGCTGTTCTGGAATTATTAAAAGCCCAAACCCTCGATATAGTTCAGCATGATAATTATGGGCAAATTTATATTAAGTCCCTGTTAAAAGAAGGAGAAGTGAACAATGGAAATTAAACAAATCAAAAACATCATCGAAGCGGCCTTGTTGGCAGCAGGCGAGCCTGTCACCATCAAACGCTTATTGCGCTTGTTTTCCGAACAAGAACTGACACACAACGATATTGCCAAGGCCATCGAACAATTGACACAGGACTGCACTGAACGTGGTATAGAATTAGTCGAAGTGGCTAGTGGCTTTAGGATTCAGACCAAAGAGTCTTTGCAAGCATGGATTTCCAAGTTATGGGAAGAAAAACCAAAGAAATATTCGCGAGCTTTGTTAGAAACTCTGGTTCTGATTGCTTACCGTCAACCAGCAACTCGCGGAGAAATTGAAGAGGTTCGAGGCGTCGCGGTCAGCAGTTATATTATCCGTACCTTAATGGATCGTGATTGGATACGGGTTTTGGGCTACCGAGATGTTCCTGGCAAACCCGCCATGTTTGGAACCACCAAGGAGTTTTTGGATTATTTCAATCTCAAATCTTTGCAGAATTTACCGACACTAGCAGAAATCAAGGACATGGAAACCCTGATTCCAGAATTAGACTTAGAACCAAAGCCTAATGAAAGTGATGCTTTTCAAGCTCAATTTAAGCAGTTGAAAAATCAAACTAAAACAAACACTACAGAAGAAGAATAATGAATAGCACGGACAAAAATCAATCAATAAACAAAGAAAGAATTCAAAAAGTACTGGCTCGCAGCGGGCTTGGTTCTCGCCGACAACTGGAAAAATCGATTAAAATGGCACAACTGTATGTCAATGGCAAGCTGGTTGAATTGGGACAAACTGTGGCCGAAGGAGACATCGTCTCTTGGAAAAACCGCAAATGGTTGATTGAAAGCAAACAAGCTGATTTTAAAATCCTAATGTATAACAAACCCTTGGGGCAAATCTGTACACGCAAGGATGAAAAAGGCCGCCCCACTGTTTTTGATAACTTGCCTGAATTAAAAGGTCAGCGCTGGATAAACATAGGCCGCTTGGACATCAATACCACAGGCTTGATACTGTTTACCACCGATGGAAATTTTGCCAATCACATGATGCATCCTAGCACTCAGATTGATCGCGAATACGCCTGCCGAGTTTTTGGTGATGTTGACCAAGTGAAATTGGACAATCTCCGTGCTGGAGTCGAACTGGAAGACGGCAAAGCCCGCTTTAACGACATACAACAAGCGGGAGCTGGTGAAACCAATCAATGGTTTCACGTCGTCTTGCTCGAAGGAAAAAACAGAGAAGTCCGTCGCCTGTGGGAGTCCCAAGACCTTAAAGTAAATCGACTGAAACGTGTGCGCTATGGTGCGGTATTTCTGCCTAAAAAACTTCGTCCAGGCCAATTTCAAGAACTTACCAAAGGCGAGAAGAGTATCCTCTTACAAGATGTCAGTTACCAGTCCAATGATGCTGAACTGTTTGCCCAATTTATGAAATAACTCAAGGGATTTGGGTTCTTTATAAAATAGCACAAAAATTCTTCTGGAAAGGATTTTCATGTTAACCCACATGGAAGTGGGCAAGTATCGATGATACGCGAAAATCCAGCTTTTCTGCAGTAGATTTTCTATTCTCGGAAAAGCTCCTCAGCAATCATTTTATTGCTTGCAAGGAATAACAATGAGACAATGCTTGCATGAAAGAAATAAACCCTCATCCATTTGAAAAATTAAGTCCAGATCTCATTATGGATGCCATAGAAGATCAAGGATTTCAGTGCGATGGCCGTGTATTTGCGCTCAATAGTTACGAAAATCGAGTCTATCAAATTGGAATAGAAGGCAAAGAAAAAGCCCTGATTGCCAAGTTTTATCGTCCTCAACGATGGAATCGAGCACAAATTCAAGAAGAACACGACTTTTGTTTCGAATTAGCAGAGCATGAAATCCCTGTCATTACACCGTTTTGCAATTCTGCTAATTTGAGCCTGTTTGAATATGCAGGCTTTTATTTTTCATTGTTTCCGCAAGTGGGTGGCCATACTCCAGAATTGGATTACCAAGATAATTTACAAATCATGGGGCGCATGTTAGCCAGATTGCATCTCATTGGTGAGAAAAAGCTATTCAAACACAGGCCCAAACTCGACATTGTGACTTTTGGTCAGCAGTCCATTGATTTTGTCAGCAATGACTTTATTCCCTTTGAACACAAGAAACCGTATGATTCAGTTTGCAATAAGTTGATGGAATTGATGCAAGGCAAACTTGAAAATTGCACATCTATTCGGGTTCATGGTGATTTGCATATTGGCAATATATTAATGCGAGATGAGATTCCTTTTTTGGTTGATTTTGATGATTCTCGACTGGCTCCAGCCATTCAAGATATCTTTATGCTCCTGTCTGGAGAGGAGCAGGAACAAAAAATCCAATTGCAAAAAGTTATTCACGCATATCAAGAGTTTCGGGATTTCCCTCACCATGAAATCAAGATGATTGAATCGCTAAGAACCCTACGTATGCTTCATCATTGCGCCTGGCTTGCTCGTCGATTTGACGATCCTGCTTTTGCTGTCGCCTTTCCTTGGTTCGATGAAAGTACTTATTGGAGGCAACATATTGCTGACTTAAATAATCAATTAGATGCTTTGAAAAATGAATTATGATTCATTGTTAAAAACAATAGATAGATGGGCTGGTGAACTGGGTTTTTCTCAAGTGGGCATCAGTAATGTGGATCTATCAGAAGCTGAACATCATTTAAAAAAGTGGATAGCCAAAGGTTTTCATGGGCAAATGGAATTTATGCACAAACATGGATCGAAGCGAACTCATCCTGAAGAATTGTTTGAAGACACTGTTCGAATTATTTCCTTGCGCTTCGATTACTCCACTAAATCGGTGATCCCTTACCAAGAAATACTCAAACAACCCCAAAAAGCGGCCATTTCGCGTTATGCTTTAGGTCGTGATTACCACAAATTAATTCGGAAGAAACTCAAAGCCTTAGCAGAAAAAATCAAACAAGAGGTCGCAGGGTTTAATTACCGAGTGTTTACAGACTCGGCTCCAGTTATGGAAAAAGCCATCGCAGAAAAAGCGGGTTTGGGATGGATAGGAAAACACAGTAATTTGTTAAACTCGAAAGCAGGAAGTTACTTTTTTTTAGGTGAAATATACACCAATATCCCATTGCCTGTCAGCAAGAAGGCATCATTTCATTGCGGAACATGCACAAAATGCATCGATGCTTGTCCAACCAAGGCCATCGTCGCGCCTTTTCAAGTCGATGCCAGGCGTTGCATCTCTTACCTCACGATAGAACACAAAGGCCCAATTCCCAAAGAATTCCACAAAGCCATCGGCAACCGCATCTACGGTTGTGATGATTGTCAAATGGTTTGCCCTTGGAACAAGTTTGCACAAGATTCAAAAGTAACTGACTTTCTTCCCAGAAATCAATTTGATGAACCCGATATTAAAGAACTTTTGAGCTGGGATGAAGAAACCTTTCTAAAGAAAACAGAAGGATCGCCTATTCGACGAATAGGATTTGAAAGTTGGCGACGTAATTTGCATATTGTACATGCAAATAAATATGAAATTGACCACTAAACACAGAAAGAAACTTATGATAAAATCATTAAACCAATGCACTGGCAACTTCATGAAAATATTATTTATCTCTAGATCTTTCCCTCCAAAATTGGTGGAATGGAAATTAATCATTGTTTAGCACATCAAGTACTTGTATTTTTGTAACTGCTCGTACGGTGTCATTCTCGCAAAAGTAGGCGCTAGCTTCTTTATAACTTTATCTTTACATTATTATCAAGGTATAGATTTCACGCCTAGGAGCGTGTCCGAGAATAGAAATTTACTGCGAAAAAGTTGAAATTGGACAGTTTTTCACCTAATTCTCGTTAAATAACGGGGCTATTCGCCTCAAATTAGGCAAAAATCTGCCTCAATTCAACTTTCTCTCGCTACAATCGCTATTTTCGGACAAGCTCCTAGGTGAGAATGACTGGAGGGCCGAGTAGTTACGTATTTTCAAGTACAGTGCTGCTATTAAATTCGTTTAACAATAATTCTTTTAATCTTTTTACTAATTTTTTTGAGGCTCTAGCAATAATGTTGTTCACTTCCATTGGGTCTGAGTTTAAATCAAATAGTTTAAAGTTATCTAGTTCATTAACTTCCTTGGTTGCAATCATTTTATAAAAGACATCTGAGTTTTTCAAAATTATAGCCACCTCTGGTTTTTCTCTTATTGTTTGATGAAAAGTAATTCTTTCATCAAGAGCTGGTCGCAGTAATGATATACCATCCCAGACATTTGGTATTTGCAATCCAAGAAAGTCAATAATGGTAGGAGCAATATCAATCTGAGTGGCATATTCTATGTTTTTTATATCAGGCAGTTTGTTTTTAGAAATAAAAACTAAGGGTATTTTAATATCTTCATTGTATAAGTGATAGGTATGAGAATAATTTTTTCGTTCACCAAGACCGTCGCCATGATCGCTTGTTAAAACTATAATTGCATCATTAAGGTATTTCTTCTCATCTAAAATTTTAATAACTTGTTTTAAGAAAGAGTCCAGTTGCAGGATTCCGTTATCGTAAGCATTGACTTCCATTAACCTGCGTTGCTCAGAATGTTTTTTCTGCTTTAACCTTTCAACAAAACTAATGGCTGGCGTGTACCTATTAAATTCTTCAATGTCTGGAGATAAAATATGTGCTGACATCATATGTAAATATACGAATGATGGTTTTTTTGTGTCATTTGGAAGTGTTTTAAGTATTTCAATTATGCCATTATCATCATGTATTGTTATGTTTTTTGCAAAACTTCTTCCATCATAATATTTATCAAAGGATTTCCCGTATAAGCTTTTTAAAAAGTTTAAATTGTGATCTCCCCCTAATATAAATGTACTCTCATAACCAATGTCTTTTAAGACGTCGGGTAATTTGTATAAGTTAGTTCCAATGAATTTGTATATTTTTGAACTTAATGTTGAGATAATTCCACAAACTGATTCAGAGCAACTTGATGAAACGAAATCAACTTTAATTACTTGTTTTTGCCTGTTTAGCTCATCTAAGTAGGGTGTAGTATCGCGTGAATAGCCATATAAGCTCATATGATCCGCTCGCAATGCATCTGAAATTATTAAGATTACATTTTTTTTAACTTTCGATTTTTCATACTTCGGTAACAGCCTTAATCTTTCTCTCTTAGCTTTGGTGACTTCAACCTGATTAATAATGTTGTCAGAATAGTATCTATTTTTTGCGAACAGGTGGGTTATTGGCTCTCCTTGCCAATTAAAAGACTTATTATTAATAGAAAATGTCATATCCACTACGATAAATATAAACAACAAGAAACTGTATTTGTTAAAAATTTTATTAAATTCATATTTTCTCCAAATTTTTATAGATAAATAATAAGAGAAAAGCAATGCAGAGATAAAAACAATTGATAAAACTCCAAATAGATATAAATAGGAGGTATTGGAAATAATCATTATTGCATTAATTTGGTTGGGCAATGCATATATAAAATTCCAAACAATATTGCTCCCCCATTCCTTATTCATGAGCCAATTTAATGAATAAATGAGAATTAATAATATAGTATAAATTAGAATAAAAGATAAAGAAAAGATTAGAAAAATAGTTTTTCTTCTTAAGCTTTTATTATAAAAAAAAATATTCAATAAATACAAGAAGCTAATATTTATTAATAGAAGAACTTCAATATGTCGTACTACAATCCAAAGTGAATAATTAAAAGTGAGAGTAAAAGCTGCCATATAAATTATGGAAGCTAGTGCATGAATAGTAAATGCTTTAAAAAAAAGGTTTGTTTTGATTTTATTTAACATTCAGTTGAAATTAGTGAAAATAAATACATGCCAGAAATAGAATCATACATCCGGATAAGATATAAATATGTTTATGGGTAAAGCGTGTCAATATAAAGGCTTATTGTAAACTGAAAGTATTATTTTTGGAACTTGGTGGTCAGAAATTTAAGCCTATAGAAATGATGTTGCAACATAAGCTTTAAAAAAATTTAACTTCCTTTTTCTAGGGACATAAAAAAACCCAAATAATTTTATAATTATCTGGGTTTTTAAAATTCATGATGCTAAGAACTATGCACCAGTACACTCTGAAGGAGTATATTTGTTTGCGACACTAGATGTGCAAGCCCAAGTAATCGTTCCACCAGTTGAAGGTAGAGTTGGAGTATATACACAATTTAAACCATCTAAAGCAGGATCAACACCAGAAGATTTAAATGTTGCAGTTATTGCGCCAGTAGCAGATGCAACAGCTGCTGATGCAATATACTCACCGCCCAAATCTGTAGCTGCAGAATATCCCAGCAAAGTTTCAGTTGGCCAAGCTCCATTTGCATATCTGTATTCTGCTACACTTGTTTTAAGTCCGCCAGCTAGAGTTGCACATTCACCAAATTTAGCTCTAACCGTATAATCACGATAAGCAGGGATAGCATAAGCCATCAAGATGCCGATAATGGCGATTACGATCATTAGTTCGATTAGCGTGAAACCCGCTTGTCTTTTTTGATTTTTCATTTTAGTTACCTCATTAAAATTATATTAAATTTAGAAGGGGCTCAGATTTGAAATCTTGAAAACCTTCTTACTTTCCTTTGATTCTAGATTAAGGCTTTGCGGCACAAAAAACAATGTCGCTTTCGATTTAGACTGCTTTTGTACAAGATAAATTTGTATTTAATAAATTTATTGAAAATGCGATATATAAGTGTTTTAAAAATGACAATTATTGTCATTGGGGTTCTAAATTATTGAAATGCACTCAAAGCATGCTAGACTTGCCTCATTGATTTAACCAAATATAGGCGTGCTTATTAGTAACAACAACCACATTATTTTAATTGGCCCGATGGGAGCTGGCAAAACTACCGTGGGTTCTATCTTGGCTCATAAATTGGGTTTGTCTTTTTTTGATGTTGATAATGAACTGGAAAAACGCTGCGGAGTGAGTGTTAATCTAATTTTTGAAATTGAAAAGGAAGAAGGCTTTCGTAAAAGAGAAACTCAAATGCTTGAGGAGTTGCTCAGCAAGCCGCGCTGTGTCATTGCAACAGGGGGAGGTATTGTTGTGACAGAAGAAAATATTCGATTGCTCAAAGAAAGTCAAGCAACCATTGTATTTTTACGCACGGATGTCAAACAGCAACTTTATCGTTTGCGTAAAGATAAAAAAAGACCCTTGCTGCAAGTACGGGACCGAAAACAGCGCTTATTAAAAATGGCCGAAATAAGAAATCCACTTTATGAAAGCATTGCTTCTCGCACAGTTAAAACGGGTCATCAGTCTGCCTATAAGATGGCGACTATTATTATTAAACATTATTTGTAATACCTCAAAAGATATAAAATGAAGAATTTCAGTATAAAAATCCAATTAGATACGCATGATTATCTGATTAATATTCAGCAACAAGGCTTTAATTTTGAAACGATTAAAGAGAAGTTGAGCGATAGAAAAATAGCCATCATTTCCAATGATACGGTTGCTCCTCTTTATATGCGCCAACTCAAAGAAGCTCTCTTGCCTTATAATGGCGAGCTTTATGAATGCATTTTGCCAGATGGCGAGCAGCATAAAAACTTAAAGTATTGGCAGTATATTCTGGATTTTTTAGCTCAAAATAATTTCAATAGGTCGGATATGTTATTGAGTTTAGGGGGAGGTGTTATTTGTGACATGACCGGTTTTGCAGCAGCCAGTTGGATGCGTGGAATTGACTTTATTCAAGTACCCACTAGTTTATTGGCCCAAGTTGATGCCTCCGTTGGTGGTAAAACAGGTATCAATCATTCCAAAGGAAAAAATCTTATTGGTGCTTTTCATCAGCCACAGGCAGTCATAATCAATACATCGACCCTAAAAACATTGCCAGATCGAGAATTTAAATCAGGTTTAGGAGAAAGTCTCAAGTATGGCGCAATCAATCAAAAACAATTTAAGCGATGGCTGGATAAAAACCTTGTGGCAATTAAGCAGCAAAATTTACCTGTTTTATCGCACTTGATTGCAAAGTGCTGTCAGTTTAAAGCAGATATTGTTCAGCAGGATGAAAAAGAGTCAGGAATCAGGGCTTTATTAAATTTAGGCCATACTTTTGCACATGCTATAGAAACATATACACACTACAGTCACTATACCCATGGCGAAGCCGTAGCCATAGGGATGGTGATGGCGGCCGAATTATCTGTCATAAAAGGGGTTGCAGCTGACAATCTACGAAAAGAACTGGAAAAGCACTTGCAAGATTTTGAGTTGTTGACTAAGCTACCCAAAGAGATTGATGCATTTAAACTTGTAGAACTCATGCGTCTTGATAAAAAAGTCATCAATAACTCTCATCGTTTAATTTTAATGAAGTCCATAGGCGAGGCCTATATCCAAGACAATGTATGCGAAACAGATATATTACAAGCCATAAAAAATTGCCAATAGTCTTAGTTGCTCTTTTGCTTGCTTTTATTAGTGTTGGCAAAGAAAAAGACACGAATATCGTCTGTTTTGCGGCAAAAAACAAATGGGTTTGTGCGCCAGAAGGGCAGCAAGAACTCGCCAACAAGAAAGCTTCTAAGATGCTAGAAAAAAGCAAATCAGAGCTTAAGGATCCAAACATTGTCATTCGAACTATTGATATTCCTAAATTTTCATCGGTAATTAAGGAAGAAAAAAAAGCAGAGAAAAAGGATATAATAACCCCACAAACAAATACACCAACAAAAAATGCAGCCATAGTTTCCAGCAAGCGAACAAATGTGGCTGTTTCTACTGCTGATAAAAAACAAGAAAACCCCTATGCTAAGCTTTGGTCTCATCAGCTTGTAGGTGTGAGCACTCCGCAAAATGCAGTAAACTTTGTTATTAAAAATAATTTAAATAAAGATGAGGTGCTGATAGTCAAATCAACACGAGACAACAAAGACTGGTGGGTTGTTTTGTATGGTCTTTATAAGACCAGAACTATAGGCTTGGAAAATGAAGTTAACTTGCCGAGCACAATAGACAAGCATTGGCTGCGCTCACTTAGAAATTTAAAGGTACTGGGTTTTATTGAAAAGTATTAATTTTGTAACTCAACCACTGTTGTCATTGTGAGTAGTGACCTTGATGCGTCTAAGAAATCTTCAATCCAAATCTCGATATAGATTAACGAAATTTTAATAATACATGCGTTAAGATAGGCGCATAATTTTCTAGGAAAAATAAAATGCCCAAAGTATTACTGTATGGAACTCTGTTTTGCCCTTATTGTTTCGCGGCAAAGCGACTGCTGAAACAGAACAATATTGACTTTAATGAAATTCGTGTTGACAAAAATCCCGAGCTTAAACAACAAATGATCAGCAGGTCAGGCCGTTTTACCGTTCCGCAAATTTTTATTGATGATTATCATGTGGGTGGATACGATGACCTTGCCGAGCACAATCAATCTGGAAAGTTGGATAAATTGATGGGTTGATACCCAAATTCCGATATAGAAAATCACAATGAGAGCACGAGCCCTTAATGCGCCTAAGAAATCCTCAAAAAGCTTCATCACCAATGGCTATTTAACGAGAATTAGGTGAAAAACTGTCCAATTTCAACTTTTTCGCAGGAAATTTCTATTCTCGGACAAGCTTCCTAGGACTGCCTATTACCCAGTGTCATTACACTCATAGCATTCAAATGCAAGCCTGTATCCAGTGGAGATATATTGTAATACCGTATAACCTTGCCACAAAATTTGATG
>Ga0316206_1000922_pt1 | contig 31514 bp, 22 predicted proteins | sample 6monthpyrite_MG_FD_204942 | JGI IMG/M metagenome (GOLD analysis project Ga0316206, IMG submission 204942) | Microbial mat bacterial communities from mineral coupon in-situ incubated in ocean water Damariscotta River, Maine, United States -... | ecosystem: Environmental > Aquatic > Marine >... | reverse complement strand
CGACAGCGGCAAAATTGCGCGGACATTTTGCATATTATGGGGTATCAGATAACGCCAAAAGCATAAACAGCTTTGCCTATTGGGTCACGCTAACGCTTTTTAAGTGGCTTAACCGCCGAGGTAAAAGGGGGTGTTACTCATGGGAAAAGTTTAATAAGTTGCTGAAGCGATATCCATTACCAAGAGCACGAACGACGGTGAATTTATTATCCTTTTAAGGTGAAGCGTATTGTCGAGGAGCCGTGTGCGTAAATAGCGCAAGCACGGTTCTGTGAGGGGCGTGATAGCAACTGATATATAAAGCTATAAACAGAAATCACATAGTAGCTGCTTGCAGCGAGGTGTTTAGTGAAAGTATTGTCTGGTTATTACGTTTTGTATGTTGGAAGAGTCCGTCTACTCGACCACTTGTAATTATCCACCGTTCGCATTTCAAAGCAGACATTAAGACAACAATATCGCCATATTAGGTATTTATTTGTAAGGATCTGGCTTGTCAAGATTTACTCATATTGATAATGAGACAACTATCGAGTAATGTAATGTAGAAACAATAACTTACATCTAAATATTAGATGTTACCGATATCAACTGTTAGAGCTATTTATGAATAAGTATTTTTATCTTTTTATTGTTTTCTTAATTACCGGATGCTCTTCATTAAGCACCAAAGAAACCATAAAAGCTGAAATATATCAGTACGGATTGTATGAGACAGTAGGTATTTATTTTACCGAAGATAATAAAGCAGTCCCATCGGGAAAATTTGGAAAAAGTACTGGTGGTGTTAAGTTTCTACGCCAAACAGATCAAATACCCTTAATTTTTGGAGTGAGGTTTGGGTATGACTTTCGTATTTATGGACTAACAGGTAAAACCGTAAAACTACGATGTGTGGTTACACATCCTCCTATAACGAGGCAGGATGGCGAAATTTCAACAGTTTATGAATATGAGAAGGAGTTTGATGTTGTGGAAGGTGTGGTAGATGACGGCGCGGATTACTACATTAATCACGACTATGAGTTGGTTCCTGGAAAATGGACGAGGACATATTACTATCAAGACCAAAAAATACTTCACAAAGAATTTCACGTTTCTAGTGAATACAACCAGCTCTAACAAATCGCTCAACCAGATCGGCGCAAAAACGCGCCTTCTGGTTAGCTCAGACATTAGACGAATATTTTTAATAAGATTTAATTAATAATTTTTAAATTAACTATTTTAACAAGAGAGTAATATTATGATGTACCGAGTTTTTATATTTTTATTAATACCATTAACTATCACTGCCTGTGGTGGTACACAAATTAAAAAAGAAACTTTATCAAACATTCGAACTATCAACATTCATCCAAATATAGAAAGGCCTGAAGAGCCTTATATTCAAGGAAAGATTGATCCAATATCTGGCTTTTTATTAGGCCCTCTAGGTGCAGGCTTTTCATCTGCTATGAGCACTATGAGTGCTGGTGAAATATTTAATAAGTTTATGTCAGTAAACAATATTAACATTGCAACCATTGTTAATAATGAATACAAAAAAACACTTATAAAATCAGGTCGATTTAAAGTAAGCAATAAAGGCGATGCTGTACTTAAATTAAAGATTAACACATTTGGTTACGGAAATTCTGATTCGTTCTCAGATAATAATTTAAGGCGCCCTCTACTTAATATTGAGGCCACCCTAATTCAAAACAATCAAGTTATTTGGAGCAAAACAGAATACGTAACTAATATGTCAGACCTTACAACAGCATATAATATTAATGATTTAGCAAATAAACCAGACTTATTAATAAAATCATATTCAGAAGCAGCCTCTGTAGTCGCTAAATTAGCTTTATCTGAATTATTAATAAAGTAGAAAATTAATTTTATTATTAAAAGCGCCTAACAAATTAACATTGACAACTTTGAGCTACGGCCTAAAAATCATGCCATACCTAAAAGCTGCAAGTTATTAAGGCGTTGAGACTGCAGAAAAACCCCTAGAGTTATTTATTTAACAGAAAATGGGCTCTCACAGTTGCATAGAATTTATTGTCCAGAACATAGAAGACTCAGAATTTAAAAAACAGGCCTATTTCGTAGGTCAAATATTAATCAATTTTTAGGCTGGAGGTTTTTCTGCAGCCTCGTTCAATGTCTGCTTTCTGATGTTCTTACCTGGTTACGACTGACTGCTAATGAGACTTAGCGTCCATGCATGAAAATAAGGCGTCTTACCTGGACTAAAAAATCGAAGTGGTCGCTGAACACCACATAACAGACTCTCGACTTTATTAACCAAATATTTACCGAAAGCAGACACTTGCATCCCTGCCAATAAATTCTTCCTTATAATCGATCCAGTGGGCTGGTTACGTGCTTAGTGGTTTGTCTCAATACATGGGATCTGTATATCACTCCATAAGGTTAGCTCCAATAGTGGTTAAGTTGTTGTTGTACATAGAGAAAATGAATATATTACAAAAAAAGATGCATGCTATAAGGAATGTATTTCCTGTTTTTGCCTATTTTGTTTAGATGAGAATAGTGGTAAGTTATTGACCTAATGAAGAAAATAAAAATATTAACGATTAATATAAAAAGTGATATACGGACCGAAGGGTCCGGTTTATCACACTGTTAGCCAAAAAATAGAATGAATCAAGAGCAACAAGAACTGAAAGACTTAATAGAAAACTCAGAAGTGGTTGACTTTGCTCCTTTTGGAGATGGAACCAGTGAATTGTGGATTAATAAAATAGAAAAAGAACTAGGCATTAAACTTCCTGCTTCATACAAATGGTGGTGTTCAAATTATGGTGGTGGTGAAGTTTCTCATACTGAAATATTCAGTATTTATGAAATGGAAAACGTCGTATGCGTATTCTGCTGAACATGAACACCCATTCTGGTCGAACGTGAACACCTAAACCTCACGCATTGGGCTAGTTGTCTTTTTACACTAAGTGTTCACGTTCAGTCAATTTTTGATTGTTTTTTTCGCATAGATTCCCCTTTTAAATTAATTCTATGCGCGTTGTGCATCAGTCGGTCAAGGATGGCATCAGCCAGTGTGTTATCACCGATAGATTGGTACCATTGGTCTGTTGGTAGCTGGCTAATCATCACCGTTGAGGTGCTCCCATGTCGATCATCCATTATTTCCATCAGGTCATTGCGTTGCGCGGCTTTCAGCGGCTCAAGCCCCCAGTCATCCAGGATGAGTAAATCATTTTTTGCCAGTGCTTGCAGGGCTTTGCTATACGTGCCATCCGCTTTAGTCTGATTAAGCTCAAGCAGTAATCGGGATAGCCTGACATATTTAACCCGATAATTTTTCAGGCAGGCAGTATTGCCTAATGCACAGGCAAGGTAAGTTTTACCACTACCGCAGGGCCCTGTGATTAACAGGTTTTGATATTTATTAATCCAGTCACATTGCAACAGGGTTGCCATTTTGGCTTGTTTTAATCCTCGGGGATGTTCATAGTCGATGTCTTTTGCGTTGGCTGAAATTTTAAACTTTGCGGCTTTTAATAAACGGGTTTGTTTACGTTGATCCCTGTCCTGATCTTCACTATCGGTCAGTAACTGTAATCTCTCTTCGAACGATAGACCTTCATAAGTACTCGGCTGTTCAATTTGGCTAGCCAGGGCTGTTGCCATACCGCTCAGGCGCAGTGTTCTGAGTTGGGCGAGTGTTTGTTCTATCATGTTTTTTCCTTTTGTTTGTTTGTTTGTTTGTTTGTTTGATTATTTAATTAAAACTTTCTGGTCCACGGATGTTTTCGTGAGTTTGCGGTAACAGGGGTAATGGCTCATTGGTTTGTTCTGAGATGAGTTGATCCTGATTACTTTGTAAAATGGATTTAATCTGTTTTAAACGCGTGAGTTTATTTTTATTGGCAATGGCACAAGCATTGTTTACCCGCGTTGCAGGATAGGTTCTGGATAAATTTAATAAGCCTAAACAAATACGGTAAGCTTGCTGCTCATGCGGCTTTTGTTTGAGCTGGGTTTGCACCCAGAGCAGAACATCATCGCCTAAGTCTTTACCCCAGTTCATTAATCGACCCGCATTCCACTTGTGGTGTTTTTCATGTTTGATGGGCATGTGCTCAGGTACGGTCGTTGTACCGGGGTAATGTTTCCTTACATGGCTAACGACACGTTGGTTCTGGAAGTACAGCTCAATCAGTTTATCCTTTGCATGTAGCTCCAGACGCTCACCCACAAGATGATGCGGCACCGAGTAAATGTGCGCTTGATACTGGATATGGTAATCCACATTGACCTTTACGGTTTTAATATCCGTGTATTGATAGGCGTGTTTAGGCAGTGGCATTAATGCAGGTTTATCAAGTGAGTCGAACCATTGTTGGCGTGTACCTTTGAGCTGCTTAAAGGGTTTGTTATTGACCTCAACCATTAAGGCTTTTATGCATTGATTGACTTCTGCCAGTGAGAAGAACGTATGATGACGTAGTCGTGCTAATACCCAACGCTCAATAATTTGAACGCCCACTTCTGCCTTGGATTTATCCTGTGGTTTAAGGGGTCGAGCTGGCATAATGGCCGTGCCATAATGTGCACCCAGTTGCGTGTAGTTACGATTTATTTCAGGATCATAACGACAGGCTTTTGTCACCGCGCTTTTTAAATTATCCGGTACAATCAGTTTTGGCACGCCACCAAAAAACTCAAATGCACGGGCATGGCTGCCCAGCCAGTCAGGTAATTTTTGTGACCAGGTCGCTTCGCAAAAAATATAATTTGAGGCACCCAACACGGCGACAAATATTTGTGCTGTGCGTATTTCACCTGTCTCACCATTAACAATGAGGACGGTTTGACCGGCATAATCGACAAACAGTTTTTCACCGGCTTTGTGAGTTTGGCGCATGGAACGCTTTTGCTTTTTAAACCACCCACCGTATAAAAAACAATACTGGGGGTAGCTGTAACTACGGTTGGGATAGGCTTGCGTGTATTCCTCCCAGAGCAAGTGTTTGGTAACCCCTTTTCGTTTGAGTTCCTGATGAACTTCTACCCAGTCTGGTAACTGGAACGGGGACGATTTTGTGACATCCGCTTCTGGGTAAAAATGCAGGGCGAGCTGCTGATCATTGAGCTTCTCAATCTCAGACCAGCTGAGGTTAAGCTCTGTTGCCTGGCTAATGAGCTTTTGAACAACACCCAGACTGACACGTTGGCTGTGTTGTATTTGCCGTAAACTGAGCGCTGCGCACAGTCTCAAGCGGAGTATTTCTCTTAAATTTCGCATTGATAGTCTTCTCGCTGGCATCACCTTCCCCGAATAAATAAGGGGTAGGTTAGCAGTGGCTATGGATCAATGCGTAGGGGATTCTGGCGGAACGTGAACACCGATTCTGGTAACGTGAACAGTGATTCTGGAAAATCACTAAAAGTGTTCACGTTCAGCCAGAATTGATGTTCACGTTGAATCAGAATGAGTGTTCACGTTCCACCAGAATCGGTGTTCACGTTGGGGCAGAATACGCATACCTCTAATATGGATAATGAAGAATATCAAGTAGTAGAAATATTTGATGAAAACAAAGAAACACATGCTAATTTTACTCAATTTCTAATTTCACTAATTAGATCATATGAGTAAAATGGCTAACAATAATATCAACTCTGTCAATTATAAGCGTTAGGCAACACCAATGAATCAACTGATTGTTAAAAAAGTAGATTATTACGGAGATGAAACAGCTACTGTTACTCTTGAAAGCAATATCACTTCAATAGAAGTTTTTTGTCATCTATGTAACTATCAAGAAGGTGATAAAATAGAAAATCTATTACATCCCCTTGATGTTGATTTTAAATCTGCTTATTTATCTGATTGGCCAGCTGATCTAATTGAAGAAAAATCACAAGAACGTCTTGAAAAAGTTGGGCCTTTTTCATACACCGGTTGCGGCAAAGTTATTGACAAAGAAAACAATATTATTGAAGTCAAAGGATTTTGTATAGAACTCAATGATACAACTTATTCTGATGCAATAGAATTTGAAATAGAAAGGCTAGATTTATGGTAACTTTGCCTAACAAAAACATCAACTCAGATAAAAAAAAGCGCTTCGAAAAATCCCGTGAGCTGGGTCGTTAACGTCTGCTTTTTTATGTGAATCCCTATAGCCGACTGGCTGCTTCTGAGACTAAGCAGATGTCAGGGTTGAAGCTAAAACGTCCGCTTTCCTTGATAATTGAGACTTTAATCTTCAAACAATCTGTAAGATTTAATCTGAAACTATTTTGTAAATTGTCAGATCAGGTATGAGCTACTACAGTTTAACACCGCTTTTTCTTGCCTTTTCTATTAGCTGTTCTATTTCACACTGCTCACCCATAATATTTCCGTTGAATTTGATTTGTAAACGCTTGGGGTTAATAGAAACAAATCATGTGGCTCACTTTAACACACAATATTGGATAGAGCCGCTTGCTTTCTATATTCAGCGTTGTGTAAGAAAACCATTGTATATAATGACCTATCGCTGCTTTCAGGTTCCCTGTGTTGAATTCATGCGAAGTCTATCTATTGCCAGGTATAGACAAAGATTTAGGTGTACAGCTTGGCCTAAATCACCTCGCTGGATTGCGTTATCAATATAAATTCGTACAGCCGCTTAATCAGTTTTAGTTATTTGGTATGTAAGTCGCGCCATCGCGATCTAGTTTACATGACTGAGTCATGTAAACTAGATCCTATTCAAATAATGTTGTAAGTACATTTTCCTGCACTTCCATATTCCAAAAATATCCTTAAACCCACATACTTCATTATGAAATTCAGTATTTAAAAATTGATATCTCCCCGGTACAAGGGCATCCTATTTGTTACCTGTTGACTAAATCAATAATTGTTGTTTTTGTTAAAGCCTCAGGTGATAAATCAAAATCAATATTGTCGGTTTTTTCATCCACTACGTATGCTCCAGCCATCATTAGTATTTCCCTAAAATCAAGAGAATTTACCATACTATCAATTAAGTATTTTCTAGCCTGTTTAGATTGGATATTACCCGTTGAAGTTATCGAGTTACCAATAGAAACATTAGAGAAATAAACTCTGTTTTCATTATTTACGTTCGTAATAAGGCCCAAAACACTTTGTTTTTTAGTGATATTGATATTTGCAGCGGCGACAATATTATTTATATCAACCATATAGTTTTCAGCAAAATTTTCAGGGGATTCATGAGCAACTAAAATTTTAGTATCAACTTCATCATTTTTATCAAAATTATAATAATTTACCATTAAAATTCTTGCTTCTCTTTGTCCCTCTTTTAGATAAAAAAGCTCGGTTGCTCCCCCTGGTGCAGGTGCATCTGTTATATCTCCAGAAAATAAAACATCATTATCTTTTGAGCGATAAGCTGCGTCCCATCCAAACTTTCCAGATTCACTGATAACGGATAAATCTAAATCGACACTCTTGTTTGTGTTCATCCAATGAATACCTACAATCATATCATTTGGTACCGACACGCTGCTTCCGTTTGGTAGATGACCAGTAAATTGTTTTTCAGTTGCTGGTAACGCATAATGAATGTTTTCTGGAATATAAATGAATTTTCCTTCAACATTCTTACGGATGTCATTTGCTATTGAGGCAATAGCAACATCTAATGCATTCTGGGTAACTTCTTTTAAATCAACAGGCCAGTTAAAATCAGTAGCCCAGCCTCGTCCATTTCTAACGCGGTAAACAATCGAATCGCTAGAATGAATGCGGTGTTTTAAAGCGTAAGCCAAACGTATTTTTCGAAAAATACTGGCTTTGTCTAGTCTCTTCTTCAATACATCTAAATCTAAACAGCCACGTTTAACCTGAGAGGTAATGCTATTTAAATAGTCATCTGGTATTGGTATGTGCAATTTATTGGCTTTCTTTCGCATTCTATTGAAAAATGTTTTATTGCTTGAAATTGTTTTCATAGCTAAAAATATAGGTTTAAAACGAAAAAATATAGATGGCAATTCGACAGGAGCATCCAACAGTAATACGTCTAAAAATTTTCCGTTGGATTGCTTTATCTTTTCAATAAGATCGTCATTTTTAATTAACAAAAATTCATCAGTTAGTTTACTAATCAAGTGACGTAAGAACTCTATAGGTTCTGAAGGGACCAGTCCATAAAAATCATAAAGCTGTGCCTTTAACTCCCTATTTGTAATTTGTTCAACAAACACGTCTTTATAACGATTGGCCTTGACTATGCTCATAATATCGCTCAGTGTTTCTGCTGCCAAGGCAATACCTGAGCCCAAATTGATTATGGCCTCAAGCATTTCCTGCGCGTCCCACGCTTTGATAACAACAATAGGAATATTTTCTTTGATAGTAGGCAACTCTAATATTTCATGTGGAATATAAACGGTATCTTCTCTATAAATACCATGTTCCTTGAAACCATATGTTGTTACATAATGTACTATTTGTTGAATAACCAGCGATTCCATCGAAGAATTCTGAACCATTGACCACGACTTATGAAATGCAGCATTAGCCTTTTCACCTGAAAGGCCTACAATTTTTTCAATGACTGATAATAATTTTTTTTCTGGTTGAATAGCAGAATCAAGAATATAACCATTGTTCACGGTTCTCTCAAAAATAGATTGAGAGATATCTTTATCCTGTTTGTTTTCAACTTGAATTGCATTAAACAATCGAAGAGTTGCTGTTTCCATCATATATCGTTCCTATAAAAAAAGGGCGAGAGGTAAAATCATATAAGTTGAATAAGGAACCTCTTTTGCCCTAAAAGTGGTGGGGAAGGTAGGACTTGAACCTACAACCTCCGGGTCCGGATTTATTAGGAACTCTTTATGCCATAAGCGAAGAGTAAAAAATCCGGCGCTCTACCATTGAGCTACTTCCCCATATTAGTGAAGATTCTTAAGAATCTTCACTAAATTTTCATGTATTAAAGGGCTTTAGCCCTGTTAATATATTATCAGTGACAGAGGGGTTAATGTTTAACTATATTAAGTTCACTAGTTAATTGTTTAAATTTAAACCGCTCTGACCCGTTACAGATCTCTTTAGCATTCATCTAATACCTTATGGAATAGGATGTTTAAATGATTCATCTTATTATCGTTATCAACCGTGCTTAGATTAAATGATTCCAGTCTATCAAGTTCTACTTCAATAAACTCATTTAAACTTGGCACTGATGGCAATAATTCCTTCTCTAAACTAGCCTTCTTTTTATCTAGCAAGGATAGTATGTCATCCATCAATGGTTTTCGATCTGATATTAACTCTAGCACCCTTTCAAATTCTATTGGAGCGGCCTTGTTATATTTCTCAAGCCATCTAACAGCTAATAATGGTCGAAGAACATAGAAGTACTTTTTTAGTGGTACTAAATCCGTCTTTAGATAACCTCTATAGTTTGTCTTCGCCATACTTCTATAATGATAGATACCTTTCTCACATGAATATATTGAAGGTAATAGTTCTCGTGCAGAATCTGCAAAACAACCTTCTTCCATATATACAATCGATGATTGAATCCATTCGACAAAGGCAGGGTTCGATTTCCAGAAAAGCTTTAGCGCTTTTCGAATATCCCACCCATTTAAGTCAATATCATCAACAATCGGATATTCAATAACATCACGCTTATCTTCTAAGTCAACGGCCACATACCAATCTTTAGGGTGCATATAGATAAATCGAACATCATAGTCACTGTTGGGGGATTCAAAGCCCCATGCACGGCTTCCTGATTCAACCGCAAGAAGTATGCGAACATTATGTTCTTTTTCAGTCGCTTTTAGTCGACGTAATATTTCTTCTTTTATCTCTGGTGAAATCATGTTGATAATTCCGTTAATTAGTAATCTTACTATAAAGTAATTGTTTGTACATTTTGTTATGCGTCATCATGACTATGTACATAAAATATAATGATAAACATCCTTGTTCATCATGTCCTCATCGCCTATTTCTAGGTACATGCATTTTCAAAAATTGCATTTGATCCGTTAAGATCCGTCTATTCGCTAGAATCAAATATTCCGCATGGTTAGGGGCATATGGAATTGCTAACAAAGGCATACGTGCTTGCTCCGGTGTATAACAATCTTTTTTGTTATTACACGCTTTACAGGCTGTAATTACATTATCCCATGTGTCTGGTCCACCTTGAGACTTTGGAATAATATGATCTCTTGTTAACAACTTACTATGAAACTCATTTCCACAATACATACACACATGCCCATCTCGTGAAAACAATGCACGGTTAGTTAAGGCGGGTATTGTTTTCATTTTCCTGGATATATTAGCACCTTTAACAGACACGATTGACTTCAACTCCATAATACTTCGCGTGCCCGCATTATTAGTACCCCCATGCACGACTATGGTTGTTGACCCTGCTTCCCATGCAATATCCTTGCGTGAATATAAATTAACCGCATCTTTCCAATGTAGCCAATCAAAAGGCCGGCCACCTACATCAACAGCTAAAATAGCTTGAGTATCTAAATTACACATTATTACTTTCCTTAAGTTAAAGAATTATTGGATATGCATTTAGAAGATTGGCACCCTGAGCATGATTCGAACATGCAACCGACGGAGTAGAAATCCGTAGCTCTCATCCAGTTAAGCTATCAGGGCAAGATTTAAATGGCACCTCATAACAGAATCGAACTGCTGCAGACGGTTTTGGAAACCGTTGTTCTACCACTAAACTAATGAGGCTTGATATTGTAAAAAGATAAATGGCTCGCCGGGAAAGATTTGAACTTTCAATACCTGAGTCAAAGTCAGGAGTGTTGCCCCATGTTTAATTTCCATGGACCACCAGCGAATAAAGTGGTTACCGTGGTTGGGATCAAACCAACGACCTTCGCCTTGTAAGGGCGCGGCTCTATCACTGAGCTACACGGCATAATATGGTGCGCCGGGTGAGGTTCGAACTCACACTTATGAGGGCTTAAACCTCATGCCTCTGCCAATTGGGCCACCGGCGCATATATGAAAAATTAAAAAATCAAACCCAGCCTCCACTGGATTTGATTAGTGAGTTAAATTGGAATGATTCATCCTTATTTCACACCAATTTTAATGACTTCCTGTAACACACCATCCAGTCCGCCAAACACAGTTAGTTTGTCGATCTTTTCAGTGATTTTTTCCAGAGATTCCAGCTCTTTCAAACGTAACAGGATTGGGTTGTCTTCCATAAGACGTGCAGTGTTTAACAATGAACGTGTCGCAGCTGTTTCTTCACGACGCTTGATGACATTTGCCTGGGCTGCTTTTTCTGTTTCTACAACCTGGTTCAGAATGTCTTTCATATCACCTGGTAGGATAATATCCTTAATACCTACGCCTTGAACATGAATTCCATGCTCGCCAACTTTGTCTTTTACTGCATCAAAGATCACATGATCCAGTTCGCCTTTATTAGCCAGAAGAGCATCTAGTGAGCGTGTTCCAATGGCTTCACGAATTGCAAACTGTAATTCGCGATATAAAAACTCAGTCACGTTAACTAAAGTGCTACGTGCTTTTACTGGGTCTGTGATTTTGTAAGCGGCAGATAGATTCACTCGCAGGCTAACTTTATCTTTTGTCAGAATTTCCTGACCAGATACTTCCATAGACTGCAAACGAGTATCTACATTCTCAATTACGACCTTACGGTTGAACTTCCAGAACACATAAAGACCTGTTTTCAGTGTTTTAACCAGTTCACCATCGATAAATAACAGTCCAACGTGCTGAGCTGCTACTTCAACAGGTAAAACAGCTTCAATAATTCTTGAACCAATTTTCCCTAATCGAGCGTAAGCTAGTAGTGATACTTTATCTTGTGCAACTTCGTATTCCTTTTCGATGTTTTGCACTTCGACTTTAATATCGACAGGACCACGCCAATAAAGCTGACGTGTTGCTGGAGATAATACAGAAGTCAGTTTTCCATCCATGTAAAGATAACCCACCTCATAATCACCCAGTTCAATGACCTGAAAATATTTATCGCAAAGTTCTTTTTGCTCTTTTACGATAAAATCTACAAATGCATGTTTGAATTCGGCTTTAGTGATGTCATACACTTCAACATCTTTTCGTCCCAATAGATCAAACATCCAATAAACGCCGGGATCCATAATTTTCTTGATAGTTCGATTTTTTAAATATAGCCCGCGTTCGTGTTGTGCAATGACAATACGTTTAATTCCAAACATATTTATTCTCCTTTTGGATAATGTTAAATAACGCAGCAATTATGATCCGGTTCCTGTTTATTAGGATGCTACTACCGGCACTGTTAAAATGTATTCACATGAGTCTCCTTGTTTAATTAAAAAATAAATTAAAGATTTTGGTTGTTAGACGTGGCGGCCCCACGTTCATTAAGCGGGTAATTAATATGTTCAACAGTTGTTCGGCATAGTGTCAGTGTGTTGTGCGATCCTTCACTGTTACATCTCATTAGTTGCAACACACATCGTTATACCAACAGCTTGTTGAAGATAATAAATACACAGGCTTAATAAACGTTGTGATCAATAAAATAACCGCAAGCAGTTTATTTATTATCGCCGGGAGCCTTACCTACGTTGTGCCTTTCGACACGGGTTTAGAGCGGATTCGAACCGCAGGCGAAAGTAAACTTAAGCCTTTACCATATGGCCAACGTGAGAGGTTGGTCGAAGAACAGGAATTGAACCTGTAACACACTGATTATCAGTCAGTTGCTCTAACCAATTGAGCTATCTTCACTGGTATCAAAGGGTTTACAAATGTTTTGTACACACCGTGCAATTACTTAGCTTAAGTGCGCAAGCAAGGTATACAGAACCTTAACCGCTAAACAAAAATAAACATCTTTAATTTGGTGCCCACGGTAAGATTCGAACTTACACTAACTCGGGTCTAAGCCGAGCGCCTCTGCCAATTGGGCTACGTGGGCAAAAAATCATCAATCTCATTCCTTGTAGATTGATGTTTCATCCTTTAAATCTATCTATCCTTTTACACAAACAATCTGCTTAAGTGTGTAAACAATCTCAACCAGATCCTTTTGCGCTTCCATTACTTTTTCAATAGATTTATAGGCTTTTGGTGTTTCATCAATTACGTCTTTATCTTTACGACATTCAACACCTTGCGTTGCTTTTAAGTGTTCTTCCATAGACACAACTTTTTTTGCCTGGGTTCGTGACATGACGCGTCCTGCGCCATGACTGCAGCTGCAAAAACTTTCTTCATTCCCTAATCCTCGAACAATAAAAGATTTCGCACCCATGCTTCCCGGGATAATTCCCATTTCACCCGTTTTAGCACTTACTGCGCCTTTGCGAGTAACAATCACATTTTTTCCATAATGATGTTCGCGTGAGATATAGTTATGATGACAGTTCACAGCTTCCATTTGAGCTTCAAAGGGAGTGCCTAAAACTGATTTCATCGCAGCTATCACTCTCGCCATCATTACTTCACGGTTAATACGCGCAAAATTCTGCGCCCATTCAACGGCTTCAACATAATCGCTAAAGTGATCCGTTCCTTCAGGAAGATAAGCCAGGTCACGATCAGGTAATTGAATCATCCATTTTTCCATGTCTTTCTTAGCCAGATCAATGAAGTGTGTTCCTATTCGGTTACCCACTCCACGTGAACCGCTATGTAACATGATCCAAACGCAATCGTTTTCATCTAGACAGATTTCGATAAAATGATTTCCTGTACCCAGGGTTCCCAGATGATGTATGTTATTTGTGTTTTTTAAAACAGGGTGTTTTTCCTGTAACACATCAAACTGATTTGCTAAAGGCATCCAGGCTTTAACAACATCATCTGGTGTGCTATTCCATGCCCCTTTATCACGTGATCCTCGCTTATGTTTAGAGCGTCCATGTGGAACAGCTTTTTCAATTGCAGAGCGCAGTGCTAACAGATTTTCAGGCATTTGATGAGAGGTTAGGCTTGTTCGAACCGCCATCATCCCGCACCCTAAATCTACTCCAACAGCACTTGGTATCACCGCACCAATAGTGGGTATTACACTTCCTATCGATGCGCCTTTTCCTAAATGTACATCCGGCATGACTGCCACCCATTTATGTAAAAAGGGCATAGAGGCAATATTGATTAACTGTTGTTTAGCGTTATCTTCAAATGGAACACCTTTAGTCCATGACTTAATTGGTGCGCCATCAGTTTGTGTTACTTCATATGATTGTGAAGTCATTGTTCTTTCCTTAATTTAAACTAATTAAAAATATGTTTAATATATTTTTGTTCTAGACTGCCTATCGTTTTATAAAAAAACATACGTACTCCTTATGTAATAATTTAAAGTGGTAGGCCAACGCGGATTCGAACCGCTGCTTCTATCCCTTATGAGGGGATTGCATTAACCGATTATGCTATTAGCCTGTTAATTGGCACCCTTGGAGAGACTCGAACTCCCATCTTACGGTTTCGAAGACCGGCGCTTTAATCCATTAAGCTACAAGGGCAAAAACCTGGTGGGTCGCCCGGGATTTGAACCCGGACCGGTCAGATTAAAAGTCTGATGTACTACCATTATACGAACGACCCATTTATGAAATTGGTGTCTCTATGGAGATTCGAACTCCAGTGCCGTGATAGAAAGTCACGTGTCCTAACCAACTAGACGATAGAGACAGTTATTTTGGCGGAAGTGGAGGGAGTCGAACTCTCACACCGTGCTACTAACACAATGACTGGTTTTCAAGACCAGGCCGATACCAATTTCGGTTGACACTTCCATTTAATTTGGGGTGAAGGTAGGGATCGAACCTACATCTCCTGATTCACAGTCAGGAATTCTGCCATTGAACTAACTTCACCATTTTTAATTTGGAGCCTCGTATTGGAATCGAACCAATTTCCGCTGATTACAAGTCAGCTGCATCACCATTTATGCTTACAAGGCGGAGCGGGTGATGAGAATCGAACTCATATATCCAGTTTGGAAGACTGGCTCTCTACCATTGAGTTACACCCGCGAATAGACTCATCAAAATACTATGTATATTTGTACTTTGATCAAACTACTCATTTTCAAATATTTGTTTCGTTTATTACGCATTATTTTTTCCGGATGTATTTACGGTTTTTGGTTACTCGATATAGCTTCCATGAAATCACGGTAATGCTTTTTGAACGCACGGCTTTTGATTGCACACTGTTTTTTTGTGTCATGTCATTTCCTCCTCGTGTTATGAACTATTTAATAATCTGGTCTGGATGGCAGGATTTAAACCTGCGCCCTCTCCGGTCCAAGCGGAGCACTCTGATCAAACTGAGCTACACCCAGAAAAAATGGTACCTCTACACAGACTTGAACTGCGATCACACGATTATCGGTCGTGCGCTCTACCACTTGAGCTATAGAGGTATGGCGACCCTGACGTGACTTGAACACGCAACCTGTTGATAGACAATCAACCACTCTGCCAATTGAGTTACAGGGTCATAAAAATTGGTTGCAAGGGATCGAATCGAACGATCGTAGAAAGGTTTATGAGACCTCTTCGAGAACCAACACTCGCCTTGCAATGGTGCATCGACCTGGACTTGAACCAGGACGGCCTGGAGCTTCAATCCAGCGCTCTACCAATTGGAGCTATCGATGCGTGGAGCACATGACAGGATTCAAACCTGTGTGTTTCTGTTTTGCAGACAGATGCCTAATCACTCGGCCACATGTGCAAAAATTATTTGGTGGAGCCTGACAGATTCGAACTGTCGTCATCTACTTGCAAAGCAGGTACTCTCCCAATTGAGTTAAGGCCCCAGCATGTGAATATCGGATATAGATTAATCACGCAGTTTAATCCTGTTGTTCGTCCTGCCATTCACATGAGCTAAACATCCACCTTAAAAAACGCAGATGGAAATGCTAAAAATATATTCAATATCACCTCCTTATGTTTTGTTAATGATGAAAATAAAGCTTTAATAAAAACGGCTGAGACTACACCGCTTGTACTCGCACCTTTGAAGGATTACTGATGCACTTGCGATGCATCATTGCCTTCGTGTCCACCTAAACCCAACAAGTTGGCTTTTAAGTCTACGAGCATGACGGCCTTTTTTAAGGTGTGGCAATTCACCCAAACTGTTAGATTAATCAACAGTTCACTTACCGTTTGCCTTGCGAGCAATAAAGTTGCGCCAACAACACCGTGCAGCTTCCTGTTAAAAACCGCTGACTCGCGATCTTTGGTTTTCTACCTTCCTTGCGGGGTAGAGTTACGCCATTTTCATCTAACACCTGAACACGTCTTTGCGTTTTTTTCATGGTTTGTAAATAGGATTTGAACCTATGACAATCTGATTATCAGTCAGAAGCTCTACCAACTGAGCTATTACAACAACCTGCAACGATGTGCGTGCTCCTGTGGTTTTGTTATCTTTTGGATGACAAAATGCCACACACCATTTGCTTTTCCTCTACCGAGTACTTAACGGCTCTTCAAGATTCAGTGAAATTAAATCCCTAAACCTTTTGAACTGCTACAACGCCTTCGTTTGTAAAACTTAGACTAAGTAACTATCCCTTAACTCTCACGATTGCTGTGTAGGTATAAATGGCGTGACAGCACCACCTGTTTCATCTTCATGTACTGTCGTTACGTTAAATGTCGAAACAAATAACCCGTTTAATACATGTTTTTGCCATTGCACAGTTACTCGCTATTACCCACCTTTCGATGAATAACCTGGAGTTGAGACTTGTATGCATTAACCTGAAAACAGGCGGGGCTGCGCAGGCTTTACCCCTTTTTCCAGATCGCTCTGGATTATCGGTCACATACGACCATCCGAAGATTCTTTATAAAATTTGCGGAAGCGGAAGGATTCGAACCTTCGATCCGTTTTCACGAATTCTGCGTTAGCAGTGCAGTGCCATAAGCCACTCGGCCACACTTCCATAAATTGGCTGGTAGGGTCGGACTCGAACCGACATACAACTGATTAACAGTCAGTCCGCCTACCTGATGGCGCACCTACCAATTGGTGGATGAGGGCAGAGTTGAACTGCCACAACTAGAAGTATCTGCTTTACAGGCAGGGGGGCTCACCATTGCCCAGCTCATCCACTAAACTAATTCACGTGCCACTTGTAGTGCAGCAGCATGATTTTTATGCAACGTATTTATAATTGCACCTTTGCGTAAAAAATATAAAACATTTTCATGGGTATACGTTTTTCGATCTTCAGGTAAATTCATATCTGAAATTAAGTTCTCAAAGCGTATTTGAAGATTAACGTTCATAATTTACCTCCAAAATAGTTATTAAAGATGTTTGTTATCGCCCGTAAAATTTACGGACGATAACAAACCGTTTGTGGTTTCACTGGGAAACAACATTGATTTTTTACCAATGCGATGAGTTTGAGTTATAAAAAGACAAACTCATCCACGGGATTGTTAAAACAATCCAAATGCATATCCAAATTTTTAAAAAACATTGCTCTATGGCAAGAGGGCATAAAAAAACCCCCGGTGGCGAAGCCATCCGAGGGTTTTTAAGTTCTCTTCGGAAGGCTTTCGCTTAACGCATACCTTCCAATACTGAAAGGTTACGTCATAAAACTAATCTCTTGTGCATTTATGAGGCGCACCATGGGTATCTGATTCTTCCCATGTAACTTGCCCTGTAAATAACAGGCACAGGTATCCCTGCCAAACAGTTTCACTGTCGGTAATTCGCGCCATGTTGTCGTTATAAATAAATGCATTGTGTACCTTATGACTCTATAAAAGCCTTTATAAAATAGATATTTAACTATTACGGACATAAAAAAACCCGGTTGGCGAAGCCTTCCGGGTTTTCCCTTGAGGCTTCTTTTTTAGAGGCCTCAAATAATTAATTTGAAACCTAAAAAATATTTTTCTCGCTTATCGCGTAATCACAACCGTTCATGCCCAATAGCGAATGCGCATAGCGCGGCTGTTGCGTGAGCAGAGCTGTTTTGGAAATAATAAAATGTTTTGTTTGCGATTTCATGTTGGCGAATATAGACCCAATAAAATATTAACGCAAGTATTTTTTTGAAATAAATTAAAAATAATTCTATTTTAAATTTAAGTTAGTGATTGCTAACAAATATATTGTAACCAGAAAGGCTGGCTTCACTGGTTTATAATTACATCAGTAAGTGAATGTTACTTCTAAATTGGCTTCGTTAATAATGTTTAGATAATTAAGTAATCTTGATGGTTTACTGCTTATATACAGTAGAATCATGACGTCTTTTGCAGCAAATATATTTATATCGTTTATCGATAATATAGGTTTATATTTTGTCTTCTTCTAAAGTAATAAATTCTGATGGAATTGCTTCAGATAGCCATATCGAATCATTACCTTTATAGAATTTTATATTACTTCGATTAGCTTCTTTTGTATTTATTTTTAAAATTATAGGCTTTCTAGTTCTACGTTTCCCAACGATAACTGCAGTATCTATATCGACTGATAAGTGTACGTACTGTCTACGCATTGGTTGTAATCCATTTTTCATAATTATGTCGATTACATTTTCAGTTGTGCCATGGTATAGATAATAAGGTGGTGTTTCAGGAGTTTTTATAATCTTTTCAGGGATAGAGTGCCCATATAATGCACGTATAGAATATTCACTGAGCTCAAATCTTGATTTATCGCTTAGATCGATAATATCTGCAATTGATTCAGAAGTTGCCCATACCAGGTTGGGGTGTTTGGTCTTAATAGATGTTAATAGCTCTGATGTTAAAACCCATCCTTCTCCATCTAATATTAAATTATATTTATCAGGCTTGTGCCTTAAGGCATATGAAATTATTTTGCTCAGATTAACCAATTCCTTTTTCATTATTTGCTTTTCCAGGCATTTTTGTTTTTCAGTAATATTAGTTTGAATTTATCAATGGCTTCATTGCGCCAATTATCTGTTTTTTCTAGTATGGAGTAATTGATTTCTGGTAGTTCGGGCATGGGTATTGAGACAAGCATCTTAGGAATGTTGCAACACCCGTTCACAATAGTCATTCCAGCACCTAATTGAACAAATTGTATCATCAGTTCCCAGCCAGAGGCCTCAACCGAAACGTTATAGTTGATCTCTTTAGATTGTAATGCTTGCTCAATATTGATTCTATGTAACTTATCCATAGGAGGTAATATCAGTGATTCACCTTCTAAATCAGACAGGGAAAGCCTCTTTCTATTGGCAAGTCGATGAGATTTCTGCATCACGACAGCCTGATTTACTTTTGTAAGCAAAGTGTGTTTGAGCGAAGCAGTCGATGAAGTCACAGCTGCGATTCCAATATGAGCTTCACCAGATTCAACACAAGCGATAGTTTGTTCTTTATTCGAGGTTATTAATTGGATTGGTGTATTAGCCGTCCTATTAAACTCTAATATAGAAGAGCCTAAAAGATATAAATAGGCGCCATTGCCAGCCGCTAGCTTTATTGGAGATGTTAACTTATCTGATCTTAGCTCACCGATAAAGGCATCTGATCGTTCACGCATTTCTCGCGCAAAAACCTGAATTTTTCGCCCCTCATCAGTGAGAATAAGATTCCTGCCTTGCTTCTGGTAAAGCTTCATTTCCAGGTGTTCTGAGAGTTTTCTAATCTTTGTATGCAGGGCAGGTTGGGAAATATACAGCTGTTCGGCAGCATGGGTGAAATTCATGCACTCACTAAATACCAAAAACGCGTCTATCCAATCAGATTTCATAGGTATAACTATAAGTTATAGCAGATAACTAAACAATAGTTCTGGCTTATTGTTTGTTTCTTTACTATTACCCCATGAAAAACACTACAGATAAAAAACTAAAACTTGGGATCGATATTGGTCGAGTCATTATGGCACCAGTTGTAGGGGGGAAGTCTGATACATCCTTCTTGACTGGTGGTATTGAGCAAGCAATGCAGACTCCACCTAGCCCTAATGCTATTGAGAGCATTATAAAGCTGATTAACTTATTTAACGGTAATGTATGGCTGGTATCAAAAGCAGGTGTCAATACTCAAAACAAAACATTGCTCTGGCTAGATCATCGTGAAATTTACCAGGAGACAGGTTTATCAAGAGATAATGTTCGTTTCTGTCGTAAAAGGCATGAAAAAGCAGGGCATTGTAAAGAGTTGGGAATTACACACTTTATTGATGATCGCATTGATGTGCTAAAACATCTTAAATATATCGTGCCGAATTTATACTTGTTTGGAGAGCAGCCTAAACTAGACTACATTCCTGGCTGGGTTCAACACGTTAACGATTGGAATGAAGCAAGAGATAATGTTATTAAAGATTGTAACAATTAAGGAAATACAATGTATAACTTCATAAATAATTCAATGTTTCAAAAAGATTACGAAGCATTGAAACACGTAACTTTGAATCCTGAAAGGCACTCAGCTTTAAATGCCTACGAGCATTGTGAAATGGTTGTAGAAAGGGTGACTGAACTTTGCAAGCAAAATCAACTGGGTTCAAAGGAAGCAGCCATGTTGGTTTCTTTAGCTAAGATTCATGATATTGGAAAGGTGCATGGTAATGCAAAGCCTGAAGAATCTGTTGCTTTACTCAAAAAATATGGTGAACACGATGAAAATTTCATAAATATGGTTAAGTACCATGATGTGAATTTGCCCTGGTTTATTTCAATGACCAGGGGGCAAACGCCATCTGATAAGGCATGGCGAAAGCTTAATGGTAAGGTTGATTTGAGATTGTTATGTTTATTCATGATAGCTGATCGCATTGATTGTCCTGGAGGATGGTCTAAAAATAACGCCCTGGTTTGGTTTTTAGATGAAGCTGAAAGGAAACAGCATTTAGAAAAGAACGCTATAAAATGTGATTAACTATTGTAAACTAATATTTTGAATATGAATAAGGGGATAGTACTGACATGGATAATATAGTCATTAAAGAAGTGAATAATCGTGCATTAGTTTTGGCGCTTGATTATATGTATCGTGAACATATGAAAATATTTGAAGTGGAAAATCTCTTGCCTGCATCTATTTATTTGATGGATGTATTGTCCATGCCGGTATCAGATATACCCATAGAAGGATATTACAATGAAAGCGAGGAGTTAAAAACGTATTTTTTAAATATGAGGGCATTGCAGAATATTTCTTTTGATGAAAGAGAAAAAGCAGATTCCTTAAAAGAATACAAAACATTAGCAAACGTCATGTCCTCTGAAATATATGGTGCAGGCCGTAGCGAAGGTTTCTTTCCCCGACGCTTAGACCCCTTGTATTATGCATTAATGGATATGAATCCTGGTCAATGGACTACAGATTCACTTACACTTAAAGCTTACCAAATATCTAATGAGAATGATGATATATCATTAGTAGGTCTGGCTGCATTTCTTAAAGACGCAGTAGTGTTAGCAGCGTTAAGAGAGACTGTAGTATTGTATGCTGCTTTAGCAGCGGGTTGTGCAATGGAGCAACCAACCATTGAGTATGTTTGGAATGTTGATAAAACACTACAGGCTAAGGTAAACAGGTTCATTACTGTATTTAATGAATTGACCTCAAGTAATATTCCTGAAGCGAAAGCGAAAAATGTCGAATGTTTCTATAATGCATTTGAGGATAACGATATTCTAGGAAGATGTGTTTTTATTGGTTATGACGACAGTAAACAGCCAGTAGAGAATTACCACTGGGCAATAAAGCATAACGGTTCAGATTTAGTTGTGGATGATTTCTGGAGTACTGAATTGTGGACGACTGAACGTTACCATGAAGAAAAGCTTTATTTATAACAGAGCCATGCTTTTAGATTATGTATAAGTATTTTTAAATGATTCAGATTCTCAAAATGCTAAAGTAATCTAGCATTTATTGATAGGTCTAGTTAAGTACAAAGCAAGAGTCTTGCTGGTGGTTAATAAAATCGGTGAAAAAACTTGATATTTAAAAATTTAACAGTATCATTAGAAAATAAATCGAATTTGAGAAGTATTTTAATGAAGAACCTAACTCACATAGACAATGAAATAGCTAACGGATTTTATGAATCCAGCTATTTGTTCGTGCGTATAGGTTTTTCAGTCTAAATATAAGACAGGAAGACCTGAAAAGTCTTCCGAAGAATATAAAACCTCGGATGACTTAGTCTCCGAGGTTTTTTTATGCGTGAAATTTATGGTTATTAAACTTATGAAAACATTATTTTTATATTACAAAACAACAATTTGCTTAGCTTTTTTCGCCAGGCAATTTACGCTAATGACAACGGAAACAACAACATAGTTTCGCTTTTCAGTATTTAACTGAGAGGCGTATAAACACCGGCCTCTCAGGAAAAAAAAGCCTGTTGGGTCAAAGCCCAACAGGCTTTTTTTGTTGGGTAAACAAAATCTCAGCGCGCGAGATGGAGCTCTGAAGTGGTGAAGCCATTGAAGAGTAATTCGATTCTATTTTGGAATCATTATTATCAACGATAGGAGTTAGTCCAATGATAAACAAAGTACATGTCAATGTAGGCACCATCGGTCACGTGGATCACGGTAAAACAACACTGACATCTGCATTAACACAAATCCAGGCTGCGCGCTTTGGTGGAACAGCAATGTCATTTGATCAAATTGATAATGCTAAGGAAGAAAAAGAAAGAGGCATTACAATTAATACATCACATGTTGAGTATGAGTCTGATGTTAGGCATTACGCACATATTGATTGCCCTGGGCATGCTGATTACATCAAAAACATGATCACAGGTGCATCACAAATGGATGGCGCAATTTTGTTAGTGGACGGTACGGAAGGTGCTGCTAAACAGACAATTGAGCACATTCTGTTAGCACGACAGGTTAACGTAGAAAACATTATCGTGTTTGTTAACAAAATGGATATGTTATCTGCAGAAGACCGTGATGATATGGCGGAGCTTATTCAGCTAGAGCTGGGTGATCTTTTGGCACAGCATGGTTATAACGATACACCATTTGTGTTTGGTAGTGCACTAAAAGCATTGGATGCAGTTGTCAGTGGCAATGCTGAATCAGCAGATACACAGTGTATTAAAGAACTTGTTGATGCTCTGGATAATTATATTCCAGATCCTAGCCGTGATTTCGATAGTCCATTTATGATGCCTATCGAGAACGTACACTCTATCAGTGGCCGAGGCACAGTGGTCAGTGGTCGTATTGATCGAGGTGTTATTAAGGCAGGCGACACCGTTGAGATCATTGGTTTGGACAGTGATGCTGATCGTCACATCGTTGTAACAGGTACACAGTCGTTTCATAAAGATGTAAACGAAGCGAGAGCAGGTATGAATGTTGGTTTATTACTGCGAGGTTTAAAACGTGAAGATGTTTGCCGAGGACAAATTTTAACGGTTCCCGGTGTTATTAAACCCAGCAAAAAAGCCAAAGCACATATCTTTGTGTTATCTAAAGAAGAAGGTGGACGGCATACCGCATTTACAAGCGGTTACCAACCACAGTTCTTTTTTGGTACCACGGATGTGACTGGAGTTATTACAGTGGATAATGAAACAGGGATGATTCAACCGGGTGATCAGGCTGATATCAGTTTTGATTTGATTAAGTCCGTAGGTCTGGAAAACGGCGTTCGTTTTGCCATTCGTGAAGGAAGCAAAACGGTTGGCGCCGGTGTGGTGACTGAAGTGTTTGAATAGTTTTTTTATTCATACTTTGGTAACTTAAGAATACGGCAGAGGTATTATTCTTTGTCGTATTCTTATTTTTTAGTAAGTAAATAGTTTAAAAAGGGAAAACCATGAGAACTTTTGACAAATTAATTGAAAAAATACAGTTCCGCCAAAAGGCGATGAACTTGCAGTTGTCTTTTGGCTTTGAGAAGCAAGGCCCACACTGATTTCCCTTTACTCGAAATGGGAAGTCAGTTTAGATTTCTCATAGAGTAATAGGTAAATATTATGAAACGTAAAAACTTAAGAAACATTGGCATCATTGCACACGTTGATGCAGGTAAAACGACCTTAACAGAACGTGTTTTATATTACACAGGTGCTATTCATAAAGCCGGTGATGTACATAATGGTAATACACACACGGATTTTTCGCCTGAAGAGCGTAAACGTGGTATTACGATATACAGTGCAGCGACAACGGTTTTCTGGAATGAACACCAGTTAAACATCATTGATACACCAGGACATATTGATTTTAATATTGAAGTGAATCGATCCTTGCGTGTGTTAGATGGTGCGGTGGTTGTTTTCGATGCGGTCTCTGGTGTAGAACCACAAACGGAAACTAACTGGCGTTTGGCAAATCAATACGCGGTTCCGCGCATATGTTTTGTTAACAAAATGGACCGTATTGGTAGTGATTATTATCGTGTGATAAACATGATAGAAAATCGTCTTGGTATTAAAACTGCGATGATACAAATACCAATTGGTTCTGAAGATAACTTTGTTGGTTTTATCGATTTGTTATTAATGAAAGCGATAACCTGGCAAGGGCGTGATCTAGAATCGGTATATCGTGTCGATGATTTAGATCAGGAACAAATTGTCATGGCAGAAACATATCGACAAAAGCTAATCGAACAGGTGGTGGAATATGATGATGATGCATTAGAAACTTACTTAAATGGCCATGTGCTGGATGATGAGTCTCTTAAGCGCTGTATTCGTGCAGGTACACTTCAAGGTGAATTAACACCCGTATTGTGTGGTACTGCATTTAAGAATATAGGCATTCAACCATTAATGGATGCGGTTGTTGATTATTTACCTTCGCCTGTTGAAATGCCTGCAGTTATAGGTATTGAAAATAACGAAGGTGAAAAACAGCGACTAGCTGACGTCGATGCACCATTCTCGGCTTTAGCCTTTAAAGTGGTTAATGATAGACATGGCTCTTTATATTTTGCTCGTATTTATAGCGGCCAGGTATCTTCTGGATCACAGGTGCTTAATGTGATCACAGGTAAGAAAGAACGTATTGGTCGTATTTATGAAATACAGGCAGACAAAAAAGAAGCCAAAGACTGTGCAGTCGCGGGTGATATTGTTGCGTTTGCTGGATTAAAGCACACGGGTACGGGTGACACGTTATGTGATATCAACAATCCTATAGTGCTAGAACGCATCAATGTACCTGAACCTGTTATTGATATTGCAGTTGAAGCAAAAGCTAAGGTTGATCAAGCGAATCTTGAAAAAGGTTTACGATCACTGGTTGCAGAAGACCCTAGCTTGCACTTGAAAACCGACTCTGAAACCGGGCAAACCTTATTGTCTGGTATGGGTGAGTTACAGTTGCAAGTTAATTTAAGTCGTTTACAGGATGACTATGGCATTGATGTAAACGTTGGATCACCAAAAGTGTCTTATAGAGAAACCATAACCCAGGCAACTGAGTTACGTTATCTCAATAAGAAACAAACAGGTGGGCCGGGTCAGTATGCTGAAGTGGAATTACGTTTCGAGCCTCTTGAAAGGGGGGAGGGGTATATATTTGAAAGTCAGATTGTCAGTGGCCATATTCCAAAAGAATATGTACCCAGTGTTGATAAAGGTATCCAGAAAGCTGCTCAGAGTGGCACATCTGGATATCCGCTGGTTGACTTAAAAGTGACATTACTCGATGGTACATACCACGAGAATGACTCTTCAAATATTGCTTTTGAATGGGCAGCAATGATGGCTTTTAAAGAAGCCATGCAAATTGTAAAACCGGTTTTATTAGAACCGGTGATGTCAATTGAAGTAATAACACCCAGTGACTATCTTGGTGATTGTATTGGGGATATAAATCGACGTAGAGGCTTAATAACAAATCAAACGCTGAAAGGGTTCGATTCTGTTATAAAAGCTAATGTGCCGTTAGCAGAAATGTTTGGATATATTGGTGATTTAAGGGCTTTAACTTCAGGTCGTGCAACATTCACCATGCAATTTGATCATTATGCAATTGTCCCAAAGCAAATAGCGCAATTCGTAAATTAGCGTAAATGCGTTTATTAAGCCTGTAGATTTTGATCTACAGGCTTATTTTTGAGAAGTGACTAATGAAAGCTTATTTACAAAATTTTCACATCAATATAACTCTCTAGACACAATTGCCGCACCCATCTTGAAGGGGATACGTAAACAGCGTGATCTGTATGCAGGGGGGGATATAATGCCGCATAGCGCCCTTACCAATGGATGTGAAATTCGAGATGGAAGGCCTGGGAGGTAAGGCTTGATGTTGGTGAATAGGGGGTTTATGCTTCTTATTACTTCCCAATTCGCTGTGTTCATCGAAACAGGAATCATCAATGATCGGATATGAATGGGGACCCGCGAGGAAGAATGAAGTCGTTCTTGCAGACTTGTTCAGACGATCAAACATTTGTTTCCTTGTCGGGTCTGGTATATCGCTGGATTCACCGAGCCAACTGCCGACTGGATACCAGTATACGAAACGCCTGCTCTCCGAAGTCGTACCGCTCGAGAAAATCGAGCAGGTTCTGGGTTTAACCAATGCCGAACTCGTTGGCAGTCTCAAACAGGGTCGGTTTTTGCGTTTCGAGCAGCTCGTACAACTGGTTTCGGAAATCGACCCTCAGTTGAAGTTTCTCGATGAATTTGCAACATGCGACGCGCCTAACTCAAACCATCTCGCACTGGCGAATCTAATAACCGCTGGACATAAGGTATTTACTACCAATTTTGATCATCTTATCGAATGCGCGCTGGCCGAAATCGATGTGCCACATTCGCAGATTCGCCCTGTAATGTACCGTGAGGACTGGGAGAATGCAGACAGCGACGGTGTCAATTCCCTGTACAAATTGCACGGCTCGCTTCGCAATTTTCGAGATAGCTCGTCGGGCATTGAAACCGTCCAGGCCATGATTAGCCAGATTGCGCGGGGAAAGGAGAACGGAATCCAGCTTGAGCCCTGGAAAAGGGATGTTCTGCAATTCGCACTTCAGGAAAACGACCTGATTGTTGTCGGTTATTCGGGGCTCGACGATTTCGATATCCTTCCGGCGATTCAGGGCATCGAGTCAGATAAACGAATTATCTGGGTTGAGCATTCGCAAGATATTCCAATCGAGAAACCTGAGATCGAAGTCGTTCGAGCTGCGGCCAAAACCAGGGATCACGATAGATTGGGATCGTATCTATTATCCCTTATTGGATTAAGTCGCCGTCCCGAAAACCTGATTAGAATTCGAGTTAACTCAAGGCTTTTTCTCCAGTCGCTCCTAAAGCATCGATACCCAGACGTTGCCGCGGGCAAACCAATCCAATCACCGCGCTCACAGAAAAAAATTGAGAGTACATTGCAGGTTGCAGTTAGTGAGGCCAGAAAGTGGTATCTCGCAGGGGAAATTTATTCTTACTTTGATTGCTGCGAAGCAATAGATCTTTTTAACCATTCCCTGTCACTGGCCAAAAAGGACGGAGATCACAGGCTACAAGGTCAGTGCTTCAATTTCCTCGGACGTCAATTTGAAACTCTGTTTGACGAAGCCGAGCTGAGCAGCCCGCAAAGCTCGATCAATTGGCAAAGTGCGAAGGAGAACTTCGATGAGGCGCTGAAGATCTTTGCCACAATTTCGGAAACATTAGATCAACGTGAAGAATCTAGAGTACTTAACAATATTGGAATGCTTTATCGGCGCAGGAGCGACGACCAGAGTATAAAAACTGCAAAGGGCTATTTCGGCCGAGCCCTCAGAATCGACAACGCTATCGACAATCTCGAAGGACAGTCGCGAGAACTCGCCAATCTCGGTGCAGCGGATTACGCGCTTGGAAATCTCGATTCTGCTATTCAGTATTGCGATCAAGCATGTGATATCGACCGAACCCTTGGGGACCTTGCTGCACTAGGCGTACATTTGAGCAATGTCGGGAAATTCCGTTGTGACAACGCAGAAGAATCCGGTTTAAAAGACCTTGAGAGTGCGATAGAAATCCACCGAGCGCTCGGCGGATTTCGCATGGTGGCCAATACCTATGCCCACCTTGGCTTTTATTACGCAGGCCAGGAACGGTGGCAAATTGCTCTCGAGTGCTACGACTCCGCAATTGAGTACGGTGACGCAGTGGATACTATTCTAGTCGAGTCGTTCCGCCGATCGCACAACGCGATCAGGATGCGGTTGTCGTTAGAAGAGAGAAAGGAAGGTACAGATTCCATGACTACTATATCCGACGATAAACAGACACAGCCTGCATCTATCGATCATACGACGATCGAAGAGATTGTAATTCTGGTTCCGGCCGGACAAGCGATCGCCGACGATCAGGTAGTGAGTATCTTGCTGACAAGCTACCGACAGGTTAACCCGGATCTGAATAGGCGTATGGAGGAAACCAAGCATTGGACAGGACTCAAAGTAGGTTACGGCGAATTTCCACCGAATCCTGAAAACGGAATGATGGGAGCTGCGTACAAACAGGCGCAGGCCGCGATGGCAAAAGGAAAAACGGTTCTCATCCAGGGTGGCCTTGAGACCTCTAAAGAAAGTCGCGGAGCGGGCCGGCCCTCGGAAATCTGGCTCCTGACAGTTGCACGAACACCTGCCGGGGAGACACCCAATATTGGATTTGTGTTGAACGGCGCCTTGAAGCCTAGATAAAATTAAAGGGGACGGAGTGTTTTAATTTTAACCAATCTCAACAGTTCACTTATGATTGATGACAGAAGCTCCTGTTTTTTGCGAGAAAGGTCCGAATCCTGATTTTTCTGAACTTTAATAACTGAATATTTAGTTTTGAGTGCATGACGGAATATTACGGCCATTTTTCATGCAATACGGCCATAATATTGGCCGTATTGTGCCTTTATACTGGATCTATATGGTATTCCGTTTTTTTTTCTGATAAAAGATGTACTGAAGAGAATTCGGCCAGAGTACTTTTTAAGGGATTATTCCACAAGCTCCGGGCGTTCTGCCGGCACTACTATAGGGTCTCCAACAATATAGGGGTGTAAATGCCACACTTGAGCATCTATCTCCATGATTTTACAAGGAATAAATGTATTCAATTTTAAACAAAATCTCTAATTTATACGTAATTTCTCATAATTACATAATTTTCTATGGAATGTAAAATCTACAGTCACTTAAATCTTTAACGATTTGATTTTTTTAAAGTCAAACTTAGGGTCATTTTCCGGTTTGCGAGTAAAGTCATATTCTCCAAGTAAATTAACATGCCGCCAGGTAATTACCGAGCCTTGTCCTATAGCTTCAATCAGGAATGTACGCTGTTCACTATCTTTGGTTTTCAAGATAATGTCTGAGAGGTACAGATAGTTCCATAAGACAATGGTATTTTGTAATAACACTTGGCAGGCGGTACCAATTTCCTGTTCTTCCTTAGTGCCTTCCCGAAAGGCTTGGTCATTATCAAAGAAAACAGCATGTGCAAATTTATTGGTTAACTCAACACGATTAAGTTGTTTCTGTATTTGCTGTCTCAAAACCAGATCATCATAGTAGGTTAAAATAAATTTAGATTTTATAATTCTTCCAAATTCTTTAAGGGCCTTATACAGTGGATTGGTTTGGGCATATGAGCTCAATCGCTTAAAGAGTTGTGAGGCAGATGTATGGTTTGACTTGATGGTCGCCATAAATCGTAATATATCATCCCAATTTTTTAATATCAGTTTGTGATCAATGGTTCGACTTGGAAGAATAGGGTAGCCTTTTTTCTGATAAGTACGTTTAGCCGAAAAGCTATAAATACGTTGAGTACCAATTTGTTTGAATCTAGGTGCAAAATCGACATCTATAAAATGGGTAGCTGAAAATATCTGTTCAGTGAAACCATGGGTGTCTGTACTGTGTATTCTGTTTTCCTGAATATCATTTTGCATAAGCCCATCAATAACATAGGCTGCTTCTCGATCTGATGAGCTAAACACCGTTGAATAGAACAACGCCTGTCTTTCATCGACAAAGGTGTACATGGTAACGCCTTTATCACGGCCAAAATATTTAAACGAATAGTTTGCATGCAATGAATCCACCGAGACATTAACCTTTCTGCCATCACTGCTTGAATGAATAATTGAAGGTTTGTAAACATAGTTATTCGCAAGATCTAGGCTATAAATTGTATCAACAACTCTGTAATTGGCTTCTTGAATATTTTTTAGATCAAAACACCAATTAACCGTATTGTGTAACACATGCTCGCTAAGTCCTGTAGAAATACTGGCTAACTTATGTAATCCAATGTTACAGCCTTTCCCAATTAAGCCTGCTAATAAAATTTCTTCCGGGGGCTTCATTTTGACATTCTTATTACTAAAGTGCTTAAAACATTCTGTAAACTCAGTAATATTATTAATATCCTTCAGCAAGTTAAGAATGGGGATGTAACCATTATTTGAGAGTGTTGTTGAAATAAACTCTTTATTTTCTAATTCGATGCTAGGGGTTCGTATATTCGCTTTACCAACACTATCAAATTTGAGATAGGTATTTTCCCCATCAATATATCTTTTGTTTACTTCATTATACTTTTCATCAAGAATGATCTTCAATTGATTTAGATAGCTCACACCATCAGCAAACTTATCCAGACCCGTTTCAGCTAATATTTGATCTTTGTTAGTATCCCAATATTTTTTATCAATCAGGTAATCTTGTATTGCTCTAAAACGGTAAGAATAAACTAAATTCAATTCACCTGATTTTATTGCTTTAGCAATGTGGAAAAACAAAAGGCATTTATAGAGGGGGACAATGATTTTCTCATCTCTATAGATTACCTTTTCTTCAGCATGGGATAAAAAGTTGAGCGGTGCGCTGTTATTAATATCGCCATCGACTTCCTTGAAGTAATCAATGGCTTCAAATATCGGTTTAGAAATGGTTGACCTGTCAAAATCCAGAGTTTTTATAATACCTGATACACGTCGCTGTAATTTGTTAGATAGCGATTCTAATATATTAAAATAAGTTTGATTTCTGGACTCTTTAGATAGGTAATTATCAAGTTCAAGTAGCTTTTTCTCATCAACTTTACCAATGCACTCAAATTCATTAACCAGTTCTTCAATCTTGTAATATTTCTCATTTGGTGTCGCATTTATAGAATTGACGATGGCAATGACACTTTTGGCAAATGACCAGGCTGATTTATGGGATGTATTGAGTATTTGCAAAGTCTCATTACGTTCCTTTTTTGTTGACTGATCCATCTCAGCTAACTTTGAGTTTGCAATATGTTTTGATGAAGTTACTGACTTAAGTAATATATCAACCAGTGTATCCTGGCGTTTATAATACTGATGTTTGATAAAGGCTAATAAATGAAGATAAGTCTTTACTCTGTTCGGGAACTGGGTCAACTGCTGATAATCGGCTTTATAAAACCAGGTAGCATAGTATTCAGTTGCCTGGTCATTTAGAATTAACCCATCAAATGTAGCAAGATGTGCCATAAATAAATCTCTGAACTTTATTGTGAG
>Ga0316206_1000921_pt1 | contig 31542 bp, 30 predicted proteins | sample 6monthpyrite_MG_FD_204942 | JGI IMG/M metagenome (GOLD analysis project Ga0316206, IMG submission 204942) | Microbial mat bacterial communities from mineral coupon in-situ incubated in ocean water Damariscotta River, Maine, United States -... | ecosystem: Environmental > Aquatic > Marine >... | reverse complement strand
TACCGCTTGCTACCATTACAGACTTAAATCCATAATGAAACCCGCTAAAGTACTCTTCCCAGTGTTTTGCAAAGATAGCTTTTCCGTCGTATTCACGAATCGCTCTTTGTGCCATTGCAACCCCTTTTAAAAAATTTGGCAAAATTGTAGCATCAAAAAGATTATAAAAAATATAAGTTATGGTTTACAAACTACTATTTGGGAAGTTTCGTAACATAATAGTTGCCAGCAACTGCACCCATGTATCGAATCGTAACCTTTTTAGAATTATTGCTTTCATACTTACTTAACATATATTCATTTTTACTACCTATACCATAGAACTTAAGCCTTTCACTCATACGAATATCGTCAACTTGTATATTATATATTCCAAATTTTTTTAGTTCAAATGATAAATCTTTTGCAATATGGTGATTTCTGGCAAAATGTTTATCAGGATTTTTAATTAAATAGTACCATAGAGGATTAAAAATAATTACAAGAGAGCTAAATACTAATGTACCCACAACAATCATCAATGAGTTCCTATAAAAAGATCTATGTTCTTTTAATCTAATATAGTAACTACGTAAAAACATCTGAGCGACAAGTGGCATCGATATAGTTAAAAAAGGGGCGAAGGATTCAATATGGATACGCTGACGAAATGATAGTAAAAATGAGAAACCAAGAGTAGCGATTGCTATAAAAAAAAGTAAACTTTTTTTCTCTTTTATAAGTGTCCTATAAAGTGTATAAAAAAGATATACAAAAAGCAGTGGAGAAAAAATTGCTGCATAAATTGCAAATGTATCTAAAAAGTATGTTTTAGGTTTTCCACCAGTATCAAATCCAAAGATTAACATAGATGCTACAAAAAGTGTAAGCATTATTACTGCAAAGTGTGACTTTTTTTCATAAAGCGCATGTAAAAACAGAGCCAAATATAACATAGCAAATGCAGAATCTACAAAAAGCATTAAAGCTAAAATAAAATATGAAAAAAGCTCATTTCTTTCTCTATAATATAAATATAAAAGAGTAAGTAATATTACAAGTCCTGCAGCGTTTACAAGAAGAGATGCACTAATGACACCAGGTAATATTACAAAGATAGTGACCATATAGATACGCTCTTTTTCATTTAGTAGTATCGGTTTTGATATTTCATATAATAGATAGACGCTCAAAAGATGAAAAATAATCATAGGCAGACGAATTGCTATGTCATTTTGACCAAAAACAGTGCTAAACACTCTTATAATGTAGGATAAAGCTGAATTAGAATCAAAAAATAGTTCACTTTCATGAAAACTAATTGAGAGCTGATTTGATATTAGAAGTAAGATTATGGCATTTACAAAAAGTAAAATGCCTAATTTTTTGTTCATAATTTTAGGAAATTATCAATCATTTCATGTCCGTATTCACTCATTATTGATTCAGGGTGGAACTGTACACCGTAAACTTGTTTGCCCTCAATTTCAAGTGCCATTATCTCACCATCATCTGCACTATATGCTGTTGGAATTATTTGTGAGGGGAGCTCATCTTTTTGAACAACCAACGAATGATAACGAGTTGCAATAAAATGCTCTGGTAAATCTTTAAAAATAGGAGTATCTACTTTTTTATCTATTGTGGAGGTTTTACCATGCATCATATTTGTTGCACGTACAACCTTAGCACCATAGACTTGTGCAATTGTCTGATGCCCAAGGCAAATCCCAAGAATTGGAGTCTTGTCAGAAAAGTGCTCAACACATTCCAAGCTAACACCAGCTTCATTAGGTGTAGCAGGACCAGGAGAGATAATAATTTTTTCTGGATTTAGCGCCTCTATTTCAGTTACACTAAGCTCATCATTACGAATAACTTTTAAGTCAGCACCAAGTTCTTTACAGTACTGCACTATATTATATGTAAAGCTATCGTAGTTGTCTATCATAAGTACCATATTAGTACACCTTTATCTTTTTAATCTGTATCAGATTCATCTAAATATTTTTTAATTATAGGATCTATATCTATACTGTTATAACGCAATGTAGCTAGAAGTTCAGAGATAAGTGCTGAATTGCGAGGAACTCCCTTTTTTGAGTAGTTAGTAATACTCTGTTGTGAAATACCAAGAAGTTTAGCAAACTCTTTATTTTTATAACCAGCAAAGTTAATATTCTCTTTAAATCTTTTATATTTCATTGTTTATGTACACCTGTTATTAAACTTCGTAACTATAACACAACCTGTAAGTAAAGAGAGACTCACATTTTGTCGTGCAATTATATACGTCTCCTTATTACAATAAGATTATAGATAAATAATAAGCATTAAATAATATTTTAAAACAATTAGATACTAAATTTGACAATATAATAATATTATTATATAATAGCGTATATAGAGTATATAAATTAAAGTAAGGAGTACAAAATGGATCTTTTAATTAATGGGGTTTTAATATTAACAGTAACTACTGTAATAATTCTTAGTATTCAGAATATGATGCCAAGTAAAATTAAATAGTTACTATTGTGCGTGGATTACATTAATCCACGTAACATCAGATGCCAATACATAGGGACAAGTGCATAGAGATCAAATAACCACCATGTATACCTTGGTACTGCTGGGTTCATTGGGAATGTTGGAGCTAATCCGTGATAGTTAAATTCAGCTAATATAATTTTTCCATATTCCGTTTTAAGAGGACAAACAGTATACCCGTCAAACTTCTCCGTAAGCTCTTTACCTTCCATTTGAGATATTAAATTTCCTACCATAATTGGACCATGATGACGTGCGCTACCTCCTGTTTTACCAAAAGGAACTGCACAAATATCACCAATACCAAATACATTTTTATAACGTCTATGTTGTAAAGTCTCTCTATCTACCTCTAACTCACCTTTTGAGTTTCCTTTGCTCCAACTAAGTTTTGATTTAGCAAGTGGTTCATGTGCACCCATTGGAGGAACAACATGAATATAATCATATTCAATTTTAACAGTTGCCTCTTTTTCAATCATGTCATACTCTTCTAAATCTTCATCATATTCACCCTTAACTGAGTACTTATGAGCAAATGTAGCTATTTTATTTTTAACATCTATCTCTTTTAAATCATGTCCAAATTTATTTGTAATATTTCCATATCCTTTTTGAACCTCTTTTAATGAAGCTTCGATTTCAGGTAAACCAAAAAGTTTCCCTTTAGCAGTTGCAAAAGTAAAATCAGCAGTTAGACCATCTTTTCTTAAATTGTCATTAGATAGATAAAGAATTTTTTGAGGTGCTCCACCACATTTAATATGTGTTCCAGGTTGCGTACAAATTACACGTGGTTTTTTACCAGCTTTTGAATCATTTTTAATATCATTAAACCAATCCCAAGTTAAACTTCCACCTTCTGTTGTTCCTTCTTCAGGATTATTCAAATACACACTAGAGATTCCATTTTTACCAATGTCATCGATACTAAGACCTTTAATGTGCTCATATTTATACTCAATTCCTGTAGCCACAACAAGATAGTCATATTTGACCTCTTTTCCTGCACGTGTTGTAACTTTGTTGTTATCTGGATCAAATTCTGATACTTCATCTTTTATCCACTCAACATCATCTGGAATAAAATCTTTATTATCTCTTGTTATATCGCTATAATCATATAAACCTGCTGCCATAAATACCTGACCAGGCTGATATATATGCGTCTCATTCGGAGCGATAATAGTAATATCTGGATTACTTATAGCTCTATGTAGACGTGCTAGAGCAATAATCCCACCAGTTCCACCGCCAACAATCACAATTTTACCTTTTGCATCTGAGCTAGCTAATGCTGGTGTAATGGCACTACTTGTGCCTAGCAGCATTGTAGCTGCAACAGGAGATAAACCAATTGTTTTTAGTGCCTGACGACGATTCATTAAAAACCTTTTAAGTATTATTTTATTTTATATTTAAAAAAAATATTGTTGCAATAATACCATAAATAAATCTTACTTTTAATACAAAATTAATTATTTATTGTAAATATTATATGAAATAAAACTTTTTACTTCTTTTGGCTTATTCCAACCTAATATTTTAAGCTCAGGTTCAGCTAAAAAGTTATTAACATAACCTAAACAAATATAAGCTACCAATTTATGTTCATTAGTTGCACCAATTGCTTTAATTACTTTTTTTTCATCTAAAATACTCACCCAACCCATTCCAATATTTAATGCACGTGCCATTAACCACATATTTTGTACTGCACAAACAACACTATATTCTCCCATTTGACTCATAGAAGTTTGACCAAGCACATCCTCTTTTGCATCTTTATAAAGAACTGCAATATTTAATGGAGCCTCTTTTATTCCTTCTAATTTTAGTCGTTCATACATTGGACGATGCTCAAAAATTGGTTTTGCTTTCTCATTTTCTACATAAAATATATTAAATATCTCGTCTTTTTTCTCAGCATCATCAATCAATACAAACTCCCATGGCTGAGAGTAACCAACAGATGGAGCACTAACGGCGGCTTCTAAAATCAGGTCTATTTTCTCTTTTTCAATTGCTTTATTTAGGAATCTATTACCACGTACGTCTCTTCTATTTTGCATAATAGTTAATAAATTATCTACATCTTCTTGATTAAACTCCATAAATACTCCCAAAACATAATAATATTATTATAAAAACATCTACCCTATTACGAAATTCTAACGCTCTTAGAACATCATCTTTATTTATATCTTTTTGACCTTCTCCAAAGTATGGTTTCTCTTTTATCTTGCCAAAGTAACTAGTTGCTCCACCTAAACTAACTCCTAATGATAGAGCCATTGCTGAAATTGGATAACCAGCATTTGGGCTCTCATGTCCTTTTGCAAAAGAGATATAATCAAAATTACTACGAGAAAAAGACAGTAATGCAATTAAAAAAGCAGTAATACGAGATGGAATAAAATTTACAACATCATCAGTAAGTGCAGATATTTTTCCAAAATTAATGTAGTGTTTACTCTTATAACCAACCATAGAATCTAGTGTATTAATAACTTTATAGACGACAATTCCACTAAAGCCAAATAGAACCAAATAAAAAAGTGGTGCGATAACTCCATCACTTAAATTTTCAGCATAACTCTCAATTGCCGCTTTGTAACTTTGGCTTTTGGTTAGCTCTTTAGTGTCTCTACTTACTATCATTGCAACTTCTCGTTGTGGTTCATTTGAATTTGCCACGTTAAGTACAGACTTGTACAACATTGAGTGAGCTAAAAACATTGAAGAGAGAAAGCCTAAAATAAAAATTTCAATAAATTGGTTAAAAATAGATACTACTGATTCTAACAGTAAAGCTAGTGAGCCAAAGATAAGTATGGAGGCCAAAATCAAAATAGTCCCACGCATAACACTATCTTTATAAAAAAACTTTTCAAACCATATTATAAAATCACCAAATATCTGTACAGGATGGCGAATAAAACTAAACTCTGAAAATAGTCTATCAATTATGTAAGCTAAAAGTGCGATACTCATTTTTTCAACTCATTAATGATTGTATCAATATCTACAACTTTACTAATCTCATCTGTATAGCTCTCAATTTTACTCTTTTTGTACTCTGAAAAGTTAAAACCTCTATATCCAAACTGTTTAAATATATCTGCTCTAAATTCATCATTATCAAAAAGTCCATGTAAAAATGTGCCATAAAAATTTTCTTTTTTTACGCCTATTGAAGAGGCCATACCATGATGAATCTCATACCCATTAAGCTCCATGTCAAAGAGTTGATACACTCCCTTTGTAACTTTTTTATCCTCTTTAAACTCAACTATGCCATCAATTAGTCCAAAAGTATCCACACTTTTTATGTCAGATTCAACGCTGTTCATATCAACAATTTTTTCAAACATCATCTGGTAACCACCGCAAATTGCGACAAGAGTACCTCTGAAATTTTTAATAACATCTTCAAAACCATTTTCTCTTAACCAAAACAGATCATCAACTGTACGTCTCGTCCCAGGCAGTACTAAAACATCGCACCCATGAATTTGTGAGATAGAATCTATAAACAGTACCTCAACCTCATCATCAACAACAAGTGGTTCAAAATCTGTAAAGTTACTTATGTGAGGCAGCTTAATTACCCCAACTCTAGCAATACAATTTTTAGTATCTTGCACATAACCCATTATTGACTGGCTATCTTCAAAGCCTAAATTAAAAGGTTTCCACGGTACAACACCTAACACATTCAAGCCAAAACGCTCTTCAATAATTTTAACACCATCATCAAAAAGGCTCATATCACCACGAAATTTATTAACAATTACACCTATGACATTTTTCTGTAATTTCGCTGGCAAAAGATTGTAAACACCCCAAATAGAAGCAAACACCCCACCACGCTCAATGTCAGCGACTAAAATGATTTTTGTGTTGAATGTATCTGCAATATAAATATTTGATAAATCTTTTTGCATTAAATTTAGTTCAACAGGTGAGCCTGCACCCTCAGCCACAACTACCTCATAACTACTTTGTAATCTTTGGAATGCAGATTTAACAACTGGTTTTAAAGTGTCAAGATTTTTATAATACTCCTGCACACTTTGCTCATTCAGACTGCGTCCATTTACAATTAAAGAGGCACCATTACCACGTCCAGATTTTAAAAGAACAGGATTAAAGTCAGGTGTAGTTTTAAGCGCAATTGATTCTGCTGCAAAAAATTGAGGTTGCGCAATCTCACCACCCTCATCGCACACGCTAGAATTATTAGAGACATTTTGCGCTTTAAATGGTGCGACATTAATTCCACGCTTTCTTAATAGGTATGTAATAGCAAACGACATTGTTGATTTTCCGGCGTCTGAAGATGTCCCAAATATACTAAGTGAGTGCATTGAGTGCCTTTTTCAACTTTTTATGTGAGCGTTTATCTTTAAGAGCGAACCTAACATAACTTCCATCTAAAAAGTCAAAGCTACTACAATTTCTGATTAATATTTTGTGCGATATTAACTTTTGTTGAAGAGTTTGTGCATCTAAAGTAGAAAGTTTTGCTAAGATGAAATTCGAACTAGAATCGTATATCTTAGAGAATAGTCCACTATCATGTAGTATTTTCTCTAACTCAACTTTTCTTTTTTCCATCCACCTGCTACTCTTTTTTAGATGCTTTTCATCAGAGAGTGCCCCTATCATAAACGAAACATCTAAACTAGATAACCCCCATGCAACTTGACGTTTTTGCAAAGCTTCAATGTTTTCATAATGTGAAAACAGAGCACCGATTCTAATACCAGCGCATCCATAAATTTTACTAAGTGACTGAACTACATAAAGATTTTTATTTTTAGAGATTAATTTTCTAATACTCTTTTTAGAACTAAATGCTAAAAACGATTCATCAATAAGCACTCTGCACTTTTGCTTTTTCCAAATTGCAAACAATTTTTTTAAATCATAATAACGTCCATCAGGAGTTGAAGGATTCACAAAGACTACAAGGCTTTTTTTTGGAGGAATTTTATAAATATCTTCAAAACGATTACAGAGTTCAATATCTTTAGAATGTAAAGATGCAGCTCGCTCATACTCACCATAAAGTGGCGCATACAGATATGATATTTTAGGCTTTAACACCTCAAAAAGAGAAAATATTGCACTAGATGCACCGTTGTACAGAGCAATTTGAGAACTCTCTAATTTATATACTGATGCAATCTTCTCATGTAAAACTTCATACGTTGGTTCAGCATATGGTGAAATATTTACATCTTTAAATGAATGTACTGGTGTTCTTGGATTTATGTTAGATGAAAAGTCTATCACCTCTTTTTCACTACACCTACAACTTTTTGCAAACTCAAAAATATTTCCACCATGCATCATACTAAATCCCTATACTTTTTTAACAACTCTCTATAATCTAACTTTTTACCATTAAAACGACTCATAGCATAATACAGAGCTCCAAAGCGCATTCCACTATTTAACTCTTTTCTACTAAGCTTCACTTTTGAGGCACTGTTGTAACAGCGTAGGAAATAGCTTCTCTTGGCTAAACTATTAAATGCCCAACTTAGAGCTGTAACTCCAGCATCTTGTGCAAAACTACCACTGCCTGCTTCAACAAAGTCATATACACCACTTAGCTTTCTTGATACAAACTTTGCATTATCTGTAAATAAATCACCATGAATAATGCCGATATTTTTACTAAATTTAATTCTTTCAATCTCTTTTACTTGATGATAAACTTTTATATTTTCACCCTTTACGACTTGCAACTCTTCTTTGATTTTTTTTGCATCAAAAACATCTTTTTCACTTACATTACTTTTACAAAGAGTATGCATTTTCGCCAAAAAAGTAGCAATCTGTCTAATCTCTATGAAACTTGGTCGTAAAACACTTTTCCCATCTATATAACTAAATAGCTTCCATCTTCTATTATCTAGACTTTCTGCTAAGACAAAATTTACTTTCAGACCATGATTATGTAAATTTTTCAATAACTCCTCTTCTTCATCTATCTCTTCTTGTGTAGCGTTTTCATAATACTTAATTACGTAAGCACTATCAGTACTAAAAGCTAAATAAGTAGTATCACTGATTCCATATTTTGTGGGCACAATTGTCTCAAAAATATACTCTTTAAAAAGTAAATTAGCTTTTTCTAGTGTTAATGAAGTTTTTACACCCATATTTAGTTTTGTCTCTTAAGACTAATAATTAAATATATAAAAAATGGCGTGCCAATGAAAGCTGTAATTACTCCAATTGGAATATCTGAAGCAGTTGAGAGATTTCTAGCAATTACATCACACAAAACTAAAAAAACTCCCCCATAAAAAAATATTGGAACTATCAGTCTGTCAGCACTTTGACGCATTATATTTTTTAAAATATGAGGAATTATAAGTCCTACAAAACCAATTGGTCCTGTTACACTAACACTAATACCAACTGCAACCGAAACACTTAGTAGTAATATATAATTTGTCTTTTTTACATTCAGACCTTTTAAAAATGCAAACTCATGCGAGGTCAGTAAAAGCTTTATATGATGACTCTGCTTTTTTACTAAAGTAGCTAAAAATACACCTGCTATTGTTACTAAATAGACTTCATTGAACCCCACAACATCTAAACTACCCATTGTAAAACGAACTATTTCATAATTTTCTTGTAAATCACTTAGGAAAAAAACAATCATCAAAGATGCACTATAAAAAAACGACAGTGCAATACCAACTAAAAGCAGAGATGATGTCTCATAAGTTTTAAATCTAGCAGAAATCATAAAGAGTACAATAATAGTAACAACCGCGCCAAAAAACGCAAACAAAGAGATAAATGCGCTAAATCCAATTATGATTGCGATAGCTGTAAATAGAGTTGCCCCACTTGCAACTCCTAGTGTAAAAGGGGTACTCATTGGGTTTCTAAATATTGTTTGGAACACTAGTCCGCTAAGTGCTAAAATAGCTCCTACAAAAAAAGCTAGTAAAACTCTTGGTACTCTTAAATCAAAAAATATTTTGTAGTCTGTTGTGCTAGAATTTAAAAGGTTTTGCAACGATATGTCAATTTGACCAAAAAATGGTGCAACTGCTATGATGGCAAGTGAAAGAATAATTAAAATAATTTTCATAAATCAGTCACTATATTTTCATCTATATTCTTGACACTGCCATCAAATACTTTATGTAAATTATCACTACTGAAAAACTGCTCACTAGTGCCTTGAAAATTAATTTTTCCATCTTCAATATAGACAACATCAAAACCTAGCTTATAAGCTAGATGTAGATTATGTGTTATAACAATTCTATTTTGCAGTAAGTTTTCATCTTTTAAAACTTCATAAACCATCTTCACTTTTTTAGGGTCAAGATTTGATGTTGGCTCATCTAAAATTGTATATTTTGCACCATGTAAGATAGAACTTGCAATGAGTAGTAGTTGAGATTCCCCACTACTTAGATTCTTAGAAGATTTATCTTTTAAATGTTCAATCTGTAAAAGATGCAATACCTCATCAATAGTTTTAACACCATGCAAATGACTCAACTGTAAAAACTCCCGTACATTTAAAAAATCATCAAATATCTCTAAGGAAGAGGGAATGTAATTAACAAATTTAGTTCTTGGAGTTTCAAACTCTATATCATCACTCTCAATTACACCAGATAAAACTTTTGCTAAAGTCGTCTTACCTGCACCGTTTGCACCTAAAACTATTAGGTTTTTATTCTCAATATATAAAGAGATGTTACTCAGAATCTTACTGCTGTAATTTTCAAGTTTGAGCATTAAGTTAAAATCTGTCTTTCAAAAGTTTTACATTTCCTCTAAACATTGTGTGTAAAAAAGTTCCAAATACTTTTTTGTTCTTGCTTTGCCAACTTCCATCTCTTCCAGTGCCACCTTTTACTTTAGACAGTACATCAAATGAGTTACTATTATTTGAGTCTAGAACATCACTATAGTGAAAACTATGTCCCTTTACATTATCTTCATTGTAGTAATAACCCATTCTTGCAAATCTGCTCTTTTTTGTAAAGTCTACATCTAATATAGAGCTCATCTGTTTTTCATCAACACGATTACCTAGATACAAAAGTCCAGCACATTCTGCATAAATCTTTTTAGATTTACTATGCTCTATCAGTGACTCTTTAAATTTATTAGAATTTTTCACTCTATTATAGGCTTCATAGGTCTCAACATATCCGCCACAAACAAAAATAGCATCACAATTGTTTGGAATTTTTTCATCTTTAGTTGAATCTACTAAAACAACACTTTTAAATGACTCTTTTAAAAATTGCAGATTATCATAATACAAGAATGAAAAATTTACATCATTTACAATAGCTATATTTTTATCTATTTTTTTATACTTTTTAAATGGGTACTTTCTATTTTTTACTCTCTTAGTACGACCAATTTTTTCAATTTTTTCCAAATCTATATGCTTTAGTACATCTTTACTAATACTATCAATCTTCTCTAAATCATTTAAATCTAAACCCAAATGTGTATCTTGTAGTGTTTCTAATCCATTTTGAATCCAACCAACTACTTTAACATCTGAAAAATCTTTTTCAATCTGTCTTTTTATTAGTTCATAATGTCCAGCTGAATTTAGTTTATTTATAACAACAGCTTTAATAGTATTATCTTTTTTATAAGTTTTAAGCCCCTTAAGAACTGCACTAACTGTTATGTAACTTCCACTACCATTAAGTATTAAAAGTGTAGGTATATTTAAAAGTTTTGTAACACCATAAGCACTACATCCCTTATCTTCACCATCGTAAAAACCCATTACTCCCTCTAAGATGGAGACTTTTTTATCGCTATAGTTATTATAAATCCATTTCACTTGACTCTTTTTCATAATGAAAGTATCTAAATTCACACTATCAGTTGCACAAACTTTTTTATGAAACTGTGGATCGATAAAGTCAGGCCCTATTTTAAATGGACGAACAGATTTTCTAAAATGATGAAGTAATGCAGTTGTAAGTATTGTTTTACCCTCATTTGATGCAATGGCGCTAATACAAATATTTATCATTTATTTCCCCTTGATTTGTAATCATATAAAAAATTTGCATAATCTTTTAAAAAAAGCCTCAATCTATCACTTGAAATTCCAGCATAATGTTTATCTAAAACATAAATACTTTCTGTTTTTTTAGCATTTATAGGTAGTTCTAACCATGGCTTAATCAACTGCTCTTTGGTTAGTCCTTTATCTTTAGTAAATGGAGCTAATAAAATTACAATATCTGGATTTGTTGCAATTATATTCTCCATATTTAAGACTGGTTGCCCCTCTCTACTGCTTTGAAAAGCATTTTTATTGCCACTAAATTCTATTATGTCATCAAAATAAAGATTTTGACCTGCGACAAAAATCCTTTTATTTAAAGTTAGGTTGTGTCCTATTGCCATCAATATTTTTTTATTTTTTACTATATTTTGAGTCTCTTCAAGTCTTTGTTCTAACTCATCCAAAATCTGTTTTGATTGTTTCTCTTTGCCTAAAATTTTACCAATATCTCTAATGCTATTTTTAATATCTTTTAAACTTTTTAGACTCAAAACTTTTGTTTTAACTCCAAGTTTTTGCAGTTTTTTAGACATTGCGATACTACTTTTTTGCATAATTACAATGTCTGGTTTAAGGCTTAGAATCTTTTCTAAAGATGGGGAAAAATATCCCCCAACTTTTGTTTTTGTTTTTGCATTTTCTGGATACATACAAAATGTAGTATTACCTACAATCTCTTTCCCACTTCCATGTGCATAAATTATCTCATTAATAGATGGGCTAAGAGCAATAACTCTTTGGTCTGCACTAAGAGATATTGCCATAAAAAATAATAAAAAATATTTTAATAACAAGCTGAAATCTTATATGTCCATGTCATATTTTTTTATTAGCTCTATTTTTACCATAATCTATAGCAATATTATTTGTGTAACCAAAAGCTGATAACAAAAGTATTATTAAATATTTACTCATTAAAACTTAACCTTTAACCCAGTATAAAATGCTCGCTCACTAGATGCATAACCATCAACACTTTGATAATACTTATCTGTTAAGTTTTCAACTTTTAAAAATGAATTTACATTTTTAGTAAAATCATAATTTGCTGTAAAATTTAAAAGCGTATATTTTCCTGTCTGCTTAGTTTTTGCATTATCATCATATCTTTTTCCAACATACTCACCATTTATTCCAATATGAGCATTTTCAAAACCATAATAGTCAAGACTAAATTTAATATTCTCTTTTGCGCGTCTTCTTAAATCTTTACCACTATTATCTTTTGCAGAAAGAAGTGTGTAGTTAGTTGAAAAAAGAAAATCATCTAAAATAGTTTTTTCATAAGAGAGTTCAAAACCTTTTAATTTTGACTTCCCAGAAATATTTGCATACTTTTTTGTTGCAAAATCATAATCTATCATCTCATCAACTGTGTTGTAAAAATATGTAACTTTTATATCTTTATAGCCAATTGTAAAATCTATAGAGAGTGTATCTTCAGCATTTAAATTTGCATTTCCATATACAGAGTATAGATTATATAGTGTTGGTACATTGTACGCAGTACCAGCATTAGCAGTTACAAAGAGTTCATCATTAAAGTTATGTTTTAATCCCACTTTCCCTGTTGTCTTATTATCAAACGCACTATATCTATCTACCCTAATTGACTCGGTTAAATCTGTTTTTCCACTATTAAACTTATTGCTATTAGTAAGAAAGATTGCTTTGTTATTGTATTTTTTAGCAATTCCGTTTTTATGCTCAAAAGTTTTATAATCAATCCCCGCGACTAAAAATGAGCTCTCGTTCATGTAAGGAATGTGTGACTTCAGACCATACTCATTAACTACACCATCAAACTCTTTTGTAAAACCTTGTGGATAGTCTCTATTAAAAACTGATCTATTAAAATATATATCTGTAGTTGCATAAGAGTTTTTATTTTGATACTTAATATTGCTAAATTTATCTTTTGTAGTTGAGTAAAGAACTGCATTTGGTGTTCTAAACCCATCATACTCATTATCTGCGTCAATTATTCTATGAGACAAGTCTATTTTGTTCTCTTCATTAAATTTATACCCAAGCTTTACACTTGTAGTTAAGTTTTTATAACCATCATCTTCAAAACTATTAACATCTTTACCCCTTGGAGCAAGTGCGCTAAAGCTATCAGTATCTATTTTTTGCGCGCTAGCTCTCATATAGAAGTTATCTTTTTTATATGAAGCCATTGCTCCATATTTTTTTGTTGAAAAACTACCAAACTCACTGTTTAATGAAGCATGAAGTCCATCTTCTGGCATTTTTGTAATTATGTTTATAACACCAGCAGACGCGTCAGCTCCCCAAATTCCAGACTGAGCCCCTTTAACAAGCTCTATTCTTTCAACATCATCTATCATTAAATGCTCAAACGGAGCACCACCAATACTAGCTACATCGTTATACCTAATGCCATCAATCAGCACTAAAACTCGCTTGTTATCAAACCCTCTAACAAAAATAGAAGCAGCTTTTCCCAAACCACCATTACTAATTAAACTAATTCCACTAAGTTGATTTAGAGCTTCTGGTACAGTCATTATATGTTTATCTTCAATCTCTGCACTTGTTACTACTTCTATGTTTGATGTAACATCTTTTATGCTCTGTTCACTCTTTGTAGCACTTGTAACGGTGATAGTATCTAATGTAATTTTAGCATCTAAATTCGATGCAACTAACGCGGTAGCCAAAAGGCTTAATTTTATTTTACTGTTCATCATTTTCCTAATTAAATTATTTTTTCTGTAATTAAAGGAAAGATGGAGGGGAAGTTTTATACTCTTGAAATTCGTAAGATGCTTTATGATATTGAAAGTTTGAATCAATTCTAGATAGTTTATAGAGTGTAGAGTACATAGCAATAACCGCTAATGAAAAGTACCTCTTGTTAAAACCTCTTAAATGTTTCATGCGCGAATTCTACCTAAAGTTGTTTAATAGTAAAATAATGCCAATAAAAAATGAGCTTATTATAAAATATAGATAGAAAGAGATTATATACGATGAAGTATTTCACTCTAATTGTCATCACACTACTTGGAGTAATTCTATTTTATAATGCTTACGAAGAGTCTATAAAAGCAAAAGATGAGAGCTGGTTTAAAAGTTTTAATCTACCACAATCATATTATTTACAAGAGTATAATACTTTTGCAAAAAAACAAAACATCTTAACTAGCATAAATTCAATTACGTCTTTAAATAACCGTCTAATTGCTTTTGGAAGATTTGGCACTATTTTAACATCTGATGATTTTGGAAAAAGTTGGAAAATAATTAGTTCTAATATTAAACATTTTATTGAATCAATTACCATTTTAAATGATCGCTTAATTGCTGTTGGAGACAGTGGAGCAATATTCACATCTTCAGATTTTGGTAAAAGTTGGAAAAAAGAGAACTCTAATAGTAGAAGTTGGCTTTATTCTATCACATCTTTAGATAATCGTCTGATTGCTGTTGGAATTAGCGGTACTATTTTAACATCTGATGATTTTGGTAAAAATTGGAAAAAAGAGAACTCTAATATTTCAGATATACTGAGTTCAATTACTTCTTTAGATAATCGTCTGATTGCTGTTGGCAATCATGGCACAATATTAACATCAGATGATGGTGGAAAAAGCTGGGAAAAAGAGACCTCTAATATTTCAGCTACACTGAGTTCAATTACTTCTTTAGATAATCGTCTGATTGCTGTTGGATATAATGGCACAATATTAACATCAGATGATGGTGGAAAAAGCTGGAAAAAAGAAAACTCTAATAGCAAAAGTCATTTCACTTCAATCATTTCGTTAAGTAATCACTTAATTATTATAGGATTTAATGGCGTTATATTAACATCTGATGATTTAGGGAAGAGTTGGAAGGAAAAAATTTCTAATACTGAAAATAATTTAAATTCAATCACATCTTTAAATAATCGTTTAATTGCTGTAGGAGAGAATGGTGAAATTTTATTATCTGATAATTTAGGAAATAGTTGGGAAGAAAAGAGCTCAAATAAAATAAGTAACCTTCAATCAGTTACATTATTTAATAATCATTTAACTGCTGTTGGAGACAATGGTGTAATTCTAACATCAGTTGATTTAGGAAAGAGTTGGAAAAAAGAGAATTCTGATCATAAAAACTACCCTAATTCAATTGTATCTTTCAATAGTCTTAATTCGATTACATCTTTAGATAACCGCTTGATTGCTATTGGAGCGAATGGCGCTATTTTAAAATCTAATAATTTAGGAAAAAATTGGAAAAAAGAAAACTCTAATACTAGAAGTTGGCTTAACTCTATCACATCCTTAAATGACAATTTAATTGCTGTAGGAAGTCAAGGTGTAATTTTAACATCTAATGATTTAGGAAAAAATTGGAAAAAAGAAAACTCTAATAGCATAGACATATTACTTTCAATTACATCTTTAGATAATCGTCTGATTGCTGTTGGCAATCATGGCACAATATTAACATCAGATGATGATGGAAAAAGCTGGAAAAAAGAGACCTCTAATATTTCAGATGCACTGAGTTCAATTACTTCTTTAGATAATCGTCTGATTGCTGTTGGATATAATGGCACAATATTAACATCAGATGATGGTGGAAAAAGCTGGAAGAAAGAGACCTCTAATATTTCAGATGCACTGAGGTCAATTACTTCTTTAGATAATCGTCTGATTTCTGTTGGATATGATGGCACAATATTAACATCAGATGATGGTGGAAAAAGCTGGAAAAAATTAATAGATGAAGAGCATTACTATGATATTGCTTATTATTCAGTTATAAAACTTGATAAAAACCGTGCTTTAGCTGTTGGTCAAAATGGAATAATTGTTAAGATAGATGTTGAAAAGAATAGAATCATTCCACTTACATACAGAAGTGAATTAGGCATGCTGACCTACATAATTTTTAACTTTATGTTCATTTTTGGAACTTTGGTTGCCTATCTATTTTACAAATCTATAACATATAAAGAAAATAGTTTAAACAATTTTGGAAATGATAAAGCAATTGAACATAGCCATGAAGATAAATATGGTTACAGACCTCTTGTTGATGCTCTTTCTTCACTCATTACTTCATACAAAACTACTGCTCCATTTAGCATTGTCATTGATGGAGCGTGGGGCAGTGGAAAATCTTCCATAATGAACATGGTTAAAAATAAAATAGAAGCGTTTGGAGTTCAAAGCATATTTTTTAATGTTTGGTATCACCAAAATGAAGAGCATATTTTGGCTAATTTAATTGAGAATTTTTATGCAAAACTAGTTCCACCGTTTTTTTCACTTTCAAATATAATTTTTAGAGTAAATATTTTTATAAAAAGAGTATTAACAAAACCTGACCACCTGATTGTTTTAACTCTTTTAGTAATTTTGTCTTTTTTAATTTCAAATAACACAGAACTAAGTAACATTCCCTTAGCAATATTGTACTTTTTATATTTAACAAAAAAACTCTCTGCAGAAACTGCGCAGATAAAAAACTATCTAAAACATTTAGAAAAAGCCTTTAAACTAAACAGACCAAATGCACAAATTGGTCTTCGTCAAGAGTTTGTAAATGCCTTAAATGAACTACTAGGTATTACAGAGCAGCGTGTTGTTCTTTTCATCGATGATTTAGATAGATGTAGCGACAGTGAAATTATGGAAATTCTAAAAACAGTAAATTACCTAAGTGAAATTAAAAACTTAATTATAATCATGGGAGTAGATACTCCAAAAGTCAAAGATGCAATTGCACGTAATTACCAAGTTAGCAATGGTAATTTAAAAATAGAAAAAGCACAAGAGTTAGCATCTGAGTATTTACAAAAGATTTTTAATAACACCATAAAAGTTCCATCGAATAAAAATAGTTTAAATAGACACTTTAAAATAAGCGTATATGAATCAATTGTAGCAAACTGCTATAACAGATACTTTAAGAAAATTGAATTTTTTATAACTAAATATCTTGTTGTAGCTCTATTTATTGGATTTTCATTTTTTATTGATTATAAATCACTGCAAAATAGTTTTGATGATACTGTATCTAATAAACAAGAAATGATAAATGACATTCTTCACAAGAAAGAAAAGCAAGTGAAAACCAGTGTAGTCGCAAAACATCAAAATACAACGGTGGAAAAACCTATTAAAATTAAAAAGTCTATAAAGCCAAAAGAGATAGAAAAAGATACCAATTTAAATTATATCTACCCAGCAAATGTAAGTGAAGTGTCATTTTATAAAAAAAATAACTTTTATATAGTTCTATATTTTCTATTTTTTTCACTACTTTTTGGTGTAACATTTTTTGCTCTAGTTAAAAGAAAAGATAAACTAACTCAGCGAATAATAAATATTGTTACCAAAATAGATAATTTAAATCCAAGAGAGCAAAAGATGCTAATTAACCGTATTAAGTTAGTTCTATCATTTGAAAATAGAGAACTATTTTTTAGGTTTCAAACATTTCAATCTATTGTACACATTACGATACGCTCAATTACATTAGTTCTCTTTTTTATCTATGTTTTTATTTTTAAAAAGAAGTTTTCAGATGCAAAAAATATTTGGAAGGATTTACTAACGCAGTTATTAGGAAGACTTCCTAGAAAACATGAAGACCCTGACGATGAGACTATTGAATATGTTATTAAAAGGTTAAGTAATGGAAAAAGTTTGCAAAGCGAAGATAAAAAACTTGAAGAAGTTTTGAAACTTGTTATAACAAAAGATACAATACCTGATAAATAATTGATAGATTTAAAGCAATAGTTACTAAGTTTCATGAAAGGGGGAACCTAGTAATAATGATGTGTGAGTACAACGCAAAAACAATCGTTGAACATCTTTTAGGAATTAATTTTCCTAACGGTTTACCAATAGCATTTTTGAGCCAAGGAACAAAAGACAATGCAACTAAAATGATCTCTAACAAAATTTACGCTCACTTACACCAATAATTATCTATATTGGTCGTACGATTAATGCCAAATTTTAACTATTAGAAGACTTTTTTATATTAAATAAAATCACTGCTACAAACGCTAACAGACACCCTATTAGTGTGGATAGTGCTAATGATTCTGCATAAATTATCCAGCTTGAGACTATCGCACCAACTGGGACTATAAACATGAAAACTCCTGTTCTATGTGCGCCTACTTTGCCTGCTGAGACAAAATATAGAGCCGTGCTAAATGCACCAGGAATTACTCCTATAAAGATAATAGTAGACCAAAATATTCCATCATAAGCATAAAAATCAAATGGATGGTGAGGCAGAGCAAAAAGCATATTTATAAAAGCTGTAATACCAAAGACTACAAATGTATAAAACATCAAATGTACTTTTTTTGCAGCTTTTTGAGCAATGACAGTCACAAATGCCCATATTACTGCACATCCTAGAAAATATGAACTCTCTGCGTTAAAAAATCCAAAACCATCATACGGAATACGAAGAAGAATAAGCGCACCTAAAATTCCTATAGAGAGTGCAATAACTTGTCTAGATGAGACCTTTGTACCCAAAATAAAGATAGAAAGAATGTACGTAATAATAGGAGCAAGAGAGGTTACCATTGTCCCACCATAACCTGCTTGTCCATGTGAAAGTCCAGCAAAGAAAAAATAGTTAAATAGAGATGTTAATATACCAGCCACGAGCATATATAAAAACCCTACTCTGTCAGTTTTAAGTGGTATTTTCATATACCAAATAATTGGCATAATAGCTATAAAAGAGATAGCATAACGCCAAAATGCTGCCACTTGTGCATTTGAATGTTCAGCTGCTACTTTACCAACCGTCCAAGCGATGCCCCAAAAAATCATAGCGACAATCATCCATATAAAATACTTCCTACTATTTTGTGCAGATTCCATAATTTAACAAAAAACCTTACGAAGCAAAACCGCCACCGTATGACCTCTCTTTTTGAACTACAATACGCTTTTGTTTCTCTTTTCTTTGCGTATCTTTCTCTACAAAAATCTTCTTCCTTGTAATGGGATCCATCTCTGTGTAGTACATCACTGCTGAGTATGTTCCAGGTGTTGGTGTAAATACTTGTGCTTGTTCAGGTGTCATTTTTAGCTCTTCTGATGTAAAACGCTTAAGCTCATGCATATCTTTCTCTTCACATCCTGGATGTGCAGCTATTAGATAGTACGTTAAGAACTGTTGCTTACCCTCTTCTTTATTGAGTTTATCGTACAACTTTTTAAAATCAATTAGAGTCTGTTTTCCAGGTTTTCCCATTAAATCTAGAACATGTTGCTGGGTATGTTCAGGTGCTACTTTCATCTGACCAGAAATATGGTGTTTAACTAACTCTTTTAAGTAGCTATATCCATGAGGTTTATCTTCAGAGATTAAATCGTACCTAATTCCACTTGCTACAAAAGCTTTTCTTACACCTGGGACTTTACGAATTCTTCTAAGTAGATTAATGTTTCTCTCATGATTAACTTTCATAGAGCTACACAGATGTTTAGAATCAACACAACGTTGATGATCACACGTTCCAAGTTTTAACTTTTTATTACACTCATAACCATACATATTTGCCGTGGGTCCACCAACATCTGAAATAATTCCTTTGTAATCTGTGTAAGTATTAAAGTCATTAGCCTCTTTTAAAATTGATTCTTCACTACGTGTGCGAATTGTACGTCCTTGATGAACGCCAATTGCACAAAAGTTACACTCACCCCAACATCCATGATGAGTCATAATTGAAAATTTTATAGTCTCTAGACACTTTACTTTACCCTCTGGTTTATGAAAAGGGTGCAACTCACGTGTATATGGCATTGAGGACATACCATCCATCTCATCTTCATTTAGATAATCACACGGTGGATTTTGTATGCTGTACCTGCTATCTACTTGTTGGCATAGCCCAGTTGCAGCGATTGGGTCATTATTGTCATAAAAAAAATCAAATAGATCTATATATTTCTCTTTATCTTCTAGGCATTGTGCATGACTTGGTAATTGATGATACTTAGCTATAGGCTCTTTAGATATATAGCAGATTCCTCTAACTTTTTTATAATCACGTTTTTCTTTAAGCGCTAAAGTTAAATCTTTAATTGCTAGCTCACCCATGCCATAAATTAAAATATCTGCCTTTGAATCAAAGAGTATAGGTTTTCTAAGTTTATTGGTCCAGTAATCATAGTGCGTAACACGACGCAGGCTAGCTTCAATTCCACCAAGTACAATTGGGGCTGTGTCTTTAAAAAACCTTCTAATTAAGTTTGAGTAGACTAGAACAGCACGATCTGGACGCTTAGTGTTCTTTCCACCTGGCGTATAATCATCTGAATTTCTAAACTTCTTTGTTGCTGTATAGTTTGCAACCATTGAATCAATGCTTCCACCACTCACACCCCAATATAATTTAGGCTCACCCAAGCGTCCTATATCACTAGCATCATCAACAGAGGGTTGTCCAATAATTCCAACGCTATAACCCCACGTCTCAAGCATACGACCAACAACAGCGACACCAATAAAAGGTGAATCAATGTACGCATCTCCAGAAATGAGGATAACATCAAGTTGTTCAATACCTCGTTTTTTCATCTCCTGTGGAGTTGTTATTAAAAAGTCCTTTTCTGTGAAACTATTCTTAGTTGAATCAACTTTCTGAGAGTTTTTATTGCGCCTGCTCAAAGTTAATACTTTTTATTTCTATTTTCAATGAGGTCATCAAAGGTTAAATTTTCTATAAGTCTATTAAAGTTCTTAAAAGAGAGTAGCATTAAAGTTTCACTTTTTTCACTCTTAAGCTCTTTTGAAAAACCACTTTTGGAAAAAATTATAAATTTATCCACATTTAGTCCAGCTTCTATAGATTTCTCTTTTAACTTAGTAAGTTCAGATTTATTAGCTTTTGATTTTGAAAATTTCCAGCTACCAGCAATAGTTTTACCAGATTTTGTCTTTGCAAAAATGTCAATCTCTACACTACTATCCCAATAAGAGCCAATTCTCTCAATTGGATCATCTGTAAAGCTTCTTTTTATAAGTTCTAGCACCAATCTCTCATAAATATATTTAGAGAACTCTTGCTTACGATTTTCAAATTGAGCTTTTACCTCTGTGTAATCACCATCTTTTATGCCCTTATAATAAGGAGAGATGGAAGAGAACCAAAAACGCATAAATGGAAGTGTAAAATGAAGTTTGTTTGAAATATCTGCATTTTTGTCTGTACGAAGTTGTGGTTTATCCATCTCTAAAAGATCATTGTCCATAAGAAAATCTATTGCCTCTTCGCCATCTTTACGAGATGCCTTAGTTTTTCTAAAAGCAGCATGCTCACGTCTATCACTTGTTGCAATTGCACTAAGTAAAGAGTGGTAGAGATTGTTACTTTGAGTGATTTTTGTAATATCACCATGAATATATCTATAATTTTTTAAAATTTTTTCTTCAATCAAAGTCTCAAGTGACTTAGAGGTGTCAACACTCCAACCCATTCCACCAAAAATAGCAAAATATTCAATAGCCTCTTCTATGTTTTTAGGACTATTTTGAAAATAGAAAGAGCGAAACTGTTGCAGTGTTGAAAAGAATTTTGACATTTAATTAGACCTTATAGTTTATATATTATATTTCTTGCAATTATAGCTTTGAATTTAGAAATTATTTCAAATTCTCGCACAACTCTAAAAATTCATCACCATATCTCTCAAATTTAACCTCACCAATGCCACTAACTTGTAACATCTCATCTTTTGTAGTTGGCAATCTATTTGCCATCTCTTTGAGAGTTTTGTCACTAAATACAATGTAAGCTGGAACCCCTCTATCTTCTGCAATCTCTTTTCTAAGAGCGCGAAATTTATCAAAATTTGGTGAGCTTAACTGTTCATCTTCAGATTGTAGCGTTATTTTTTCTATTTTTACTAGGCGTTCACTATTAATATCTAAAGTCTGTTTTTTTCTTAAAATTTGTTGACCAACTTCTGAAATCTGTAGCGCTCTATACTCATTTCGCTCCAGCGCTCCAACTTCAAAAAGTCGTTCTGCAATTGCATCCCACTCATTTTTACTTCTCTCTTTACCAATGCCATAAACACTAAGCTCATCATGAGAGTTTTGTTTTATCTTTGCAACAGTAGAACCACGAAGGACATCAATTATGTAATTTTGTCCAAAATTCTGCTCACATCTGTAAACAGTTGAGAGTAACTTTTGAGCATCTACAGTTATATCACTTTTATCAACTTCACCTCTTTGGCAATTGTCACATTTATCTTTACAATCTTCAATCTCATCATTAAAATATTTTGCAACTGTTTTATGACGACATTCAGAACCAAGTGCAAAACGGTAAGATTGATCTAGCTTATTAAAAGCCAACTGTTTGTACGGAGTATCTGGTAATTTATTAATTAGCTCTCTTCTTGAGAGTTCATCACCTGCATTAAAAAGTAAAAGTACCTCTGCATTAACACCATCACGCCCAGCACGACCAATCTCTTGGTAATAGTTCTCTAATGTCTTAGGAAGGCTCATATGTACAACAAAACGGATATTACTCTTATCTATTCCCATACCAAAAGCAATTGTAGCGACTACAATATCAATCTTATCATGTACAAAATCGTGATAGACTTCGTTTCTAACGTCACTACTAAGTCCAGCATGGTAAGCTTTTGCACTATAACCTTTATCACTTAAAAAATGTGCAACCTGTTCAGTCTCTTTTCTTGTAAATGTATAGACTATGCCACTGCTATCTTTGTGAGCCTTTAAAAAATCTATGAGCTGAGCGCGTCCATTTTTTTGACGACGGCGTACATTTATTAAAAGATTATCACGAAAAACTTCACCACGCAGTTCTACATGATTATTTAATTTTAATTGCATTGCAATATCTGCTTGAACTTTTGTTGTAGCAGTTGCAGTAAACGCTGCTATTGGAACATTAGCAAACAGTTCACGCAAACGATGAAGCTTCCTGTAATCATCTCTAAACTCATGTCCCCACTCACTAACACAATGCGCTTCATCAACAACAAAAAAGTTTACCTCTATTCGACTAAGTAAATCTAATAAAAATCCATCAGCAAGCCGTTCTGGTGCAACATATAAAAAATCTAATTTTCCTTGTCTTAATTGTCTCAATACATCTGCATTCTCATCGCTACTTTGAATAGAAGCTAACATATGAGCATTAAAATCAAGTGCACGCAGAGCTACAACTTGATCGTGCATCAAAGCAAGTAGTGGAGAGACAACTACAGTTGTCCCTCGCATAAGCGCGGTTGGAAGTTGATAACAAAGAGATTTTCCACCACCAGTTGGCAAAATCATCAAAAGGTCACGATTTTCTAAAAGTGAATCAACAGCCTCTTCTTGAAACTCCCTAAATCCACTATGTCCAAAACGTGTTTTTAAGAGTTCTGTTTTAGATACCACTCACACTCCTTTTGAAGTTCAACATTTTCATGTTTTATTGCACCAGCTTTTAGCTGTTCACACTTTTGAATTAAAACTTTTTTTGCTTCAGTACTCTCTTTATGTTTATCTAATGCACGAATACGAAATCTATCCATTCCCCAATGCTTAGTCGAGAGTTGATCACTATGTCCGCCATACTTAATGGTTAATTTCTCTTCTAAGAGTGAAATAGTATACTTTTTTGCAACTCTCAACCAAAGGTCATAATCTTCACAAACTTCTAACTCTTCATCAAACAGACCAACATATTCAAAAATATCTCTGTGCATTATAACTGTCGATGCACCAATAGTTGTATGTGTTAGAATCTTATCAAAAATATCACCACTAAATTGTTCAAACTTCTTTGGCTGATTTACACGCTTTTCATCTCTTACCCAAAGTTCAGCAGTGTAACTAAATTTTGACTCTTTGTTTAATGAGTGGAACTGAGCTTGTTTTTCTAACTTCGTATCTATCCACTCATCATCAGAATCTAAAAAAGCTACCCAGTCATATTTTGCTTTTTTAATTCCTAAATTTCTAGATACAGAAACACCACTATTAGGTTGTGAAAATATTTTTATTTTTTTACCATAAGCTTTTAATATTTCTAATGTATCGTCAGTTGAACCATCATCTACGACAATAATCTCATCCACTTTAAAAGTCTGATTTAATACAGAATCAATTGCACGTTTTATAGCATTGTGACGATTGTATGTTGGAATGACAACTGAAATATTCAGCTACCACTCCTTTAGTTCGTTGTATAAACTATCTCGCTCTATCGGAGTAAATCCACTATCTTTAATCATTGTTACAAACTCATTTAGTGCCATACCATTGGCGCTATTAGCACCAGCTGCTGAATTTATTGATTCTTTCTCAATTGTTCCATCTAAATCATTCGCGCCAAACTCTTGACTAAGCAGTGCTAAATTAATCGTCGAAGTTACCCAGTAAGCTTTCAAGTTTGGAATGTTATCTAAGATTAAACGACTAATTGCCATAGTCTTTAGAATCTCATGTGCAGTAATTGCCTCTTTGACATTAAGGTAATTATTTTGCATCTGATAAACTAGTGGTATAAATGCATTAAAACCACCACTCAGCTCTTGTAAGTCGCGAAGTCTAAACATATGGTCAATTCTATGTTCTCTTTTTTCAACATGACCAAACAGCATTGTAGCATTTGACTTTCGTCCGCGTTTATGCCAAAGTTTATGAATCTCTAGCCACTGCTGTGAGTTTACTTTACCTTTACAGATAAAATCTCTTACACCCTCATCAAAAATCTCAGCTCCACCACCTGGCATGGAATCAACTCCATTTTCTACCATTAAATCTATAATCTCATCATAACTTTTATTGTATGTTGTTGAGAGAAAATGAATTTCAGCCGCAGTCAAAGCTTTTATATGGATATTTGGAAATTCACTTTTTATGGCACTAAACATCTCAAGGTACCACTCAAGTCCAGCCTCTGCATTATGAGCTGAGACAATATGAACCTCTTTAGCTCCACGTCCAACACTTTGCTTTACAGTATCTAAAATCTCATCATGGCTTAACGTGTAGGGATTTGGATTCTTTCTAGTTGCACTATATGCACAAAACTTGCAGACATCTACACAGATATTTGTAGGATTAATGTGGCGGTTAATGTTAAAGTAACTTTTTTTACCATGCAACTTTTGACGTTTTTCATCTGCCATTTGCCCCAAAGTAAAAAGGTCAAGGTCATAAAGCTTTAGAGCATCATCATATCTCATTTTAAGAATATTGCCTTTGCTCGCTCTAGATCTTCAGGTGTATCAATTCCAAAACCTGTACTACTTACTTTAACCATCGCAATCTTGTAACCATGGTAAATTGCTCGAAGTTGCTCTAGTTTTTCTACATCTTCAATCGGTGCATCATCCAATGTACAAAATTTTTCTAAACTTTTTTTTGTAAATCCATAAATCCCAATATGTCCAAAATAAGATGTTATGCCATCTCTTGAAAATGGAATCTTACTTCTTGAAAAGTAGATAGCGTTATGATTTGCATCTAATACAACTTTAACTAAATTTGGATCATCTGCTGATTCTGAGTTGATAGAGTTGTAACAACTAACCATCAATGTATTTGACTCTTGGTTCTCTTTTGCTAGCTTTAGTCTATTAATTACAGCCTCAACAATTGATGGTTCAATAAATGGCTCGTCTGCTTGAACATTTATGACAGGTTCATCATCACTAAGTTTTAAAATTGTTGCAGCCTCATTTATTCTATCTGTCCCACTTTTGTGTGAAGCAGATGTTAATACCACTTCAAAACCATGCTGTTGACATACAGAAGCTATTTCATAAGAATCTGTAGCAATAACTACAGCGTCAAGTGCTTCAACTTGTTTAGCTGTACGAATAACCATCGGAAGCCCACCAATGTCGGCTAAGACTTTTTTAGGAAAGCGTTGAGATTGTGCGCGTGCTGGAATTATAATCATGGTTGAGATTATATCACAGCCTTACAAATGTAAAGTGATAAATTTATGCTCTATTACTTATCACTAGTTTTGCAAGAAGTCTAATATTTAATATAGATATATATTTTTTAATGTAAAATATCACCTAAAAAAAGGGATATGTTATGGGATATGATGAAAAGATAGAATCACTACTTAAATTTCTTGAAAAAAGTAAAATTGCTGATTTATTAACAAGAGATCAATACAAGCAGATATTAGAGATAAATATTGTTCATTGGGATGAGGCTTTAAAAGAGGTTATGATGCCATATATTAGTGATTTATTAAAAGAAGAGAATGATAAATTTCAAAAAATGCAATCAAAACAATACTCTTTTTAAAATCTTTTTAAGTGTATAAATGTAGAATTTCGTATATTTGACTTATAAAGGTTTTTAATGACATTAGATGCGATGTTAACACAACTTGGTTATTCTGACAACGGTTCTCTACATTCTCAAATGCAACGTATTGTTGATAATACTCGTGGTTATGACAAAATTTCTAAACACATAGCTGACTTACATATGGCACTTCAATCGCATGAAGCACATGTAGCACTCTCAAATTCAGTAGATTATTTAAAGATTAAATGTGAATCTAAATTTGAAAAAGAGCTTCAAGATTTAAGAGATAGAATTAACGCATGGGCGGAAAAATACAAAGTAGAACTACAGAAAGTAGATGGAAAAGATACTTATTATATTTTAGGATTTAAATAAAATATATTAGACTTTTTCAACTAAAGAGCGAGCTAACCAATCCATGGCTTTTAAATACTCTTTCATGATTGGTTCAAACTCAGATTCCAAGCTTGACTCTGTTTTTAGCTCTTCTTTTAATTCAATATCTAAAAGTTGTCTATCTTTTTTAAAGTTTTGAACTTTAATATTAATTTGTTCTGTAATCCTATCAAGAGAATCTTTTTCGTTAACTAGTCTTAATTCACGCTCATTTAAAAATTGTTTATTTATACCATCTTTATGTGTATCATTATTCTTTAAAGTATTTAGAATTGCTTGTGAAGTTTTTTGAAAATCATTAAACTTTTCTGTGTGTTGTCTTTGCTCTTCTATGAGTAAATCTTTTTTTCTTAAATTTGTTTTTATATCTAATTTAATTTGAGCTATATGTTTCTCTTGTAACCTAATATTAGCTTCATGTTTAGCTTGTTCTGAAGCTAAATCTAAAATAATTTTTGAATTATACTCGCTATCTTTTTGAAAACGATCATAGTAAATTAAAAATTTTTTTGCATTACCACTATCAATTGATGCAAGATATGATAAACGTGAAGCTGCAAACAGTAGCATATCATCAAAGTTTTCTCGCAATAAATAGTTTACAAAGTACCCAAGTGCAGTATTATCTTCTTGAAATTTATGATACACCATATCCTCAATTACATACTGAAAAAAACGCAGATAATTATTTAAAAAGAAATCATTTTTAATATGAGTAAAATCTAGCTCATGTGTAAATAGATGTTCAAGCCTTTCATCTAATTCACGACTAATATCAAAGTTGAAATATTTCTCTTTTACCGAATCAAAAATAGCAGGATCAAAACCATCAAGTCTTCTTTCAACACGGTTCTCTTCCTTAACCTCCGGCATCATAAATTTTCTAACGTAGAGTATGTTTTGTATTATAAAAATTGCATCTCTATCATGTAGACCTAATACTCTTCTTACAGCAAGTTTTATAGAATTTCTAAATGTAATATCATCAATTTCAACTGTCTCTTTAATTTTATTTAGCTCATGCGAACCTAATATAAAAGTTTGATCATTTATGGGTTTTGGAAATTGGCTTTCATCTAAAGCTTTTAATTCTTCAATAAGTTGTAAAACAATTCTACTTTTTATCTTTTCGTCTATTGAGGCTTTCTCTTTTATAATTATGTGTTTTTCTTTATGAAAAACAACCATAATCTCTTGATGATATTCGCCAAAATACTCTTTTAAACCACGTCGAATCATCTCTTTTTTTTCCAATAATTCTTGTGCATTAAAAATATTTTCTAGATATTGGCTCAATTTACCTGAATATTGTTCAAAAAAATCTTCAGCATAAAAACCATCAGGTATGGTCTCATTTAAAAAGGTAAGTGTTGAATCATAAACTGATTTATTTTTCACTAAGTTAATTCCTTACATCTGCAAGAGTCATGACGAATTGTACCTCTTTATTGCTTTTTTCAAGTATATTTATAGCAGATTTCAGTGTTAAACCTGTTGTTTTAATATCATCTACTAAAATTACCTTATCACCTTTAAAACTATTAACATAAAAATCCCTTGGATGTTTTTTTCTCCAATCTAAATTATGTTCAGAGTAGTGTAAATCGCTTTTTTGACGAAGCTTATTATAGGCTGGTTTAATAGAAGAACACTTAAGTGCGTGATTAAGTATAGCAGTATGGGAATATCCACTTTTTACATTTTCATCAACTGATATAGATCTAAAAATTGTTTGTTCATCAAAACTTTGTGCAAATTTTTTAAATGTGAGTTTTGCTAAGAGCTTATAGATATGATAACCAAGAGGTGTATGCTTTAACTTTAAAAGCTGTTCAATCTCCTTATAACTATAAAAACTAATTAGCTCTATATCTTTATAAAACTTTTTATGAGTAATTTTTGGGGTTAAAAACTCTTTTTGACATCTCTTACAAATATGCTCTGTTATACTCCAAGAAGAGCATAACAGACAGCGCACTAATCAACCTTTAAAACACTCATAAAAGCTTCTTGTGGAAGTTGAACACTTCCTATAGCTTTCATTCGTTTTTTTCCAGCTTTCTGCTTTTCAAGTAGTTTACGTTTACGAGTAATGTCACCACCATAACATTTAGCAGTAACATTTTTACCCATAGATTTAATTGTCTCACGTGCAATAACTTTATTTCCAAGACTAGCTTGAACAGCAACTTCAAAAAGTTGGCGAGGAACAATCTCTTTCATATTTTTAACAAGCTCACGACCACGACGTTCAGCTTGTTCACGTGGTACAATAATGCTAAGCGCATCAACAACATCACCCGCAACACGAACATCAAGCTGAACTAAATCACCAGCTTTATATTCAGTTGGTTCATAATCAAAACTAGCATAACCTTTTGTTGCACTTTTAAGTTTGTCATAAAAATCAACAATAATCTCATTCATAGGTACAGAGTACATAAGCATTACTCTATCTTCGTTTAAATAATCCATTTTTTCTTGAACACCACGACGATTATTTAACATTGTAATTACATTTCCAACATACTCATTTGGGGTAATTACAGTTGCACGTACATATGGCTCTTCAATAGTTTCAATGTGATTTGAAGCTGGAAGTTCAGATGGATTTTCTACATGTACCTCTTCTCCATCTGTTTTTGTAACATGATAAACAACCGATGGTGCGGTAGCTATTAAGTCAAGCCCAAACTCACGCTCAAGGCGCTCTTTTACAACTTCCATATGAAGCATTCCTAAAAATCCTACACGAAAACCAAATCCTAGTGCCACTGAAGTTTCAGGTTCATAACTAAGACTTGAGTCATTTAGTGTAAGTTTTTCTAACGCGTCACGTAAATCTTCAAACTTATCTGTATCAATAGTATAAAGTCCGGCATAAACAAATGCACGAGCTGGCTCATAATCATCGATTTTATTTGTAGTTGGATTTTTAGCATCTGTAAAAGTATCACCAACAGATAATGAACCTACAGTTTTAATTCCAAGAACAACTATCCCAATCTCACCACACTCAATTGATGGTGTCTCTTGCTGTTTAAGTGGATGTGGGTACATTAGGTTTAGAACTTTATAAACTTCGCCATTACTAACAATTTTAAGCTCTTGACCTTTTGTAATTTTCCCATCAAATATACGTACAAGTGCTAGTGAACCAAGATAATTATCAAACCAACTATCATAAATAATTGCTCTTGTTGGAGATTCTGGCTCACCTACAGGAGCTGGAATCCTATCTACAATAGCGTCAAGCAAATCTATAATTCCAATACCACTTTTTGCACTTACATGAAGTGCGTCAGTACAATCAATACCAATACTTTGCTCAATTTCTTGCGATACTCTATCAGCATCAGCAGCTGGTAAATCAATTTTATTTAAAACCGGAATAATCTCTAAATCATTATCAATTGCCATATAAACATTTGCAATAGTTTGAGCCTCAACGCCTTGCGCGGCATCTACTATTAAAAGTGCGCCATCACTTGAAGCTAAAGATTTACTTACTTCGTAACTAAAATCAACGTGCCCTGGAGTATCTATAAGATTTAAAATATAAATCTCTCCATCTTTTACATAATTAAGACGTACACTTTGTGCCTTAATCGTAATTCCACGCTCTTGTTCGATGTCCATAGTGTCCATCATCTGTTTACCAAGCTCACGATCACTTACAGCACCACACTCTTGAATAATGCGGTCAGCTAATGTACTTTTACCATGGTCGATATGTGCGATAATTGAGAAATTTCTGATATTTGTCATATAAATAGGTTGTTTACACTTTCATTATTGTGAATACGATTAATTACTTTAGCAAAAAGTGGTGCAGTGTATATAATTTTTATTTTTCCACACTCCCTTTTTGATGGAATAGAATCAGACACTACAAGTTCATCTAAATCACCATCTTCAATTTTTGTATATGCCTCTCCGCTCAATACGGCGTGTGTACAACATGCCATAACTGAAGTTGCTCCCTTTGCTTTAAGCGCTGCTGCACCCTTTACAATTGTTCCCGCAGTATCTATCATATCATCAACTAAAATAACATCCTTGCCTTCTACATCACCAATGATATTCATAACTTCAGAAACATTAGCCTCTGCACGGTGCTTATCTACTATTACCATCTCAAGGCCTAATTTTTCTGCAAAGTGACGAGCGCGTGCGACACCACCAATATCTGGTGAAGC